>Ga0209269_1000082_pt1 | contig 165550 bp, 164 predicted proteins | sample MTBAKMMethaMetaG_FD_187455 | JGI IMG/M metagenome (GOLD analysis project Ga0209269, IMG submission 187455) | Enrichment culture microbial communities from Arthur Kill intertidal strait, New Jersey, USA, that are MTBE-degrading - MTBE-AKM (Arthur... | ecosystem: Environmental > Aquatic > Marine...
GGAAGTGGCGGGAGTCCGATAGGTCCCAGCCGCGACTCTGCATGAACCTGTTGGCGAACCGCTCAAGCGTGCCGAGGGGACGGGCCGCGCCCGGCGGGCGCGGCCTACTGCGGTCAAGTAGCGCCTGTCGCGACGCCGTAGCGCCCGTCCGCCGGACGGGCGCCGTGACACTCGGCAGGAAGTGGCGGGAGTCCGATAGGTCCTCGCCGCGACGAGACTCGGTGCCGTGGGCGAATCGCTCAACCGTGCCGAGAAGACGGGCCGCGCCCGGCGGGCGCGGCCTACTGCGGTCAAGTAGCGCCTGCCGCGACGCCGTAGCGCCCGTCCGCCGGACGGGCGTCGTGAAATTCGGCAGGAAGTGGCGGGAGTCCGATAGGTCCTCGCCGCGACTCTGCATGAACCCGTGGGCGAATCGCTCAACCGTGCCGAGAAGACGGGCCGCGCCCGGCGGGCGCGGCCTACTGCGGTCAAGTAGCGCCTGTCGCGACGCCGTAGCGCCCGTCCGCCGGACGGGCGCCGTGAAGCTCGGCAGGGTGCGAGAGGATTCCGATACACCCTCACGGCGGCTTGGCACGAATCCGCGGGCGAATCGCGCATCTAATAAAATGCTCCATCGGAATTGTCACAATGCACATAGCCGGAGTGTTTTTTGACAAGCGGACATGACGATTGTGACAATATCCAGAGGACTGCATGGATTTTGTAAATTCTTGAGTAATATGCATTTCAAATATACAGATAGTGGTTGACATGGATTCATCTTGCGCATACAGTCATAGCATTGCGATGTGTATTTGAAATACAATACATCAAACTGAGTCAAGCTGAGTTCTTTCAGATTTGATTCTGAACAAAACGCGGACCCGCTCGGGTGATACGTGCTCCTGTAGGCTGCGGGATGGATCGAGTGGTCCGGCGGAGATAATGAAGAAAGAACATGGGTGAACATAGCGGACGCGGACTGCGGCGAGTCGTCGGCCGTCTGGAGTCCGCGCTGATGATGGATTCGGTGTTCGGTTCGATAGCCGGGATTGAATAAGGGAGACCGATATGAAAGCCAAACTGACCGGTGTGGTAGTAGGCGTCTTTCTGGTTGTGCTGTTTTCGGGCGCAGCCGGGGCGCAATCATCGTTGACCGTCGAGCCCATCACCTGGAACGTCATCGGGCTGGACAGCAACTCGCCGACCGCCGGCCCCAAGTACTTCCCCGTCGGGGTCCGGATCACCAACACCAGCTTATCCACATCCGGCGAATTGACGGCAACCTTCAACTGGGACCCGGCGGAGCCTACTTACATTAAATTGCGGTCTGGAACCTTGGGAACACTCGATCTCGGCACGCTCGCGGCCGGCGCCTCCGTCGACGCCTACTTCGAGGTGGAAATCACCCAGGATGCTGCTGCAATCGGCACCGAAGGCAGTTACTACATCAGCGTGGACGAAGGCGGGGTCTGGAACACCGACTCCCCGCGGCCGCGGGTCCTGCACGTGGGGTCTCTGGTCTCCCAGAGCCGCAACGCGGTCACCAACATGTACCTGAGTACGACCGAACCCCTCTCGGGAGGGCCTTACGGTACGGCCATCGCCAGCGGCAGCGGCATGACCCTGATGGTGGGCGACACCTACTGGATCACGCTGGCGGCCAGCACGGCCACCAACGGGTACGAACAGATCCAGAGTTTCATCAACTTCCCCAACATCATCTTCCAGATCCTGGCGGTCACCACGACCTACTCAGCGGACTCCTCGGCTAATGTCGACAACCCCAGCGACATGTTGTATGGCGACGGCTGCGTCTGGGACAGCGACCCGAATTCCGACAACTACTTGAGTTGCCTGAGCACCGGCAAGGCGGGCGGCACGGTGATCACCACCTACGAGGTCAAAATACTGCAGATCCCCGGGTCTCCGCTTTCCAACCCGGAGCCCCTCACCACCCTGATCTACGACTATTCGGGCAACAGCTTGCACTACAACTCCGATTTCGGCGGCTCGACCCGCTACGCCACCATCGTCAACGCCGGCATCGAGAAGTCCTTCGCGCCCAAGTCCATCAATCCCAACACCGATCCCGCCGGGACGTCCACGCTGACCTTCACCATCACCAACCCGGGTTCGGAACCGATCACCGATGTTCGTTTCATCGACTATCTGCCCACCAACGGCGGGACCGGGCAGATGAGCATCGCCAGCACCACCGTGACCTACAGCGGCTTCACCGTCAACCCCACATGGGACCCGCCGCTGACCGTGGGCGAGACCTTGCTGTCGTTCACCGGCGCGACGGTTCCCGCCTTGAGTTCCGCCACCATCACGGTCACCGTCACCACCGATGAAACCGGCACCTACAACAACGTCTCGGAAAACCTGATCATCAATACGGACATCGACACCGGCGACTACGCTCAGGATACTTTGGTGGCCACGGACAAGCCCCCCGGGCCCTCGACGTGCGACCCTCGCTCCACGCTGGCCACCTGGACGATGCCCACCACCGGCCAGGGGAGCGGCGGACCGCCCCCGCCCTACACCACCATAGCGGCGGATGTCTCGACAATAACAACAATGGCCAGCAGCTCAGGGGGGACGACCGTCAGGATCAGCACAACTGAAGGAAATCCCGTCAATTCCTGGGAAATTCTCGGAGGCTGGGAGCTGATCGGTACCTTGCCCAACGCGAACGCCACCCCGTATTTTCAGTTTCAAGTGGACACCAGCAATTATGGCGGCGCGGCCATTTCGTTCGACGTCAAGATCGATCCGCCGGGCGCCTGGCAGAGCGCCGGAGCAAACAATATCATCTACGTGTACTCCTCGACCGATGGCGTTACTTGGAGCAATATCGGCAATTTTACGGGAGACAAAGGGAAATGGGTCGCTTCCGGGACGCTTCCTGCAACTCAAACAGGAGTCAGCTACACGTACTTTCGGATCAACGCGGCGGGAGCAGCGACAAGCTCCGCAACGATGTTTATTGATAACGTCACCATCGACGGCTGCCCGCGGGCCCTCCTGCCGACGCTGAGCAAAGCCTTCTCGGACGAATCGATCTGCCGGGGCAGTTCCAGCACGCTGACCTTCACCGTCACCAATCCCACCGGCAACACAACCACTTTGACGGGTTTGAGCTTCACCGACATCCTGCCGGCCGGGCTGGTGGTGGCCACGCCGAACGGCCTCACCGGCGGGTGCGGCGGCGGCACCATCACCGCCGTCGCGGGTACAAACACCATCGAACTGAGCGGCGCCACCCTGGCCCCGGACGGATCCTGCACCTTCTCGGTGGATGTCACCGGCACGACCGCCGGCATTTACACCAACACCACCGGCAGCATCTCCTCCACCGAAACCGGCGCCAACACCACCGAAACCGGCTATGGCACGGACGACCTGGCGGTGGTCGACCCGCCGGTGATCAACAAGACCTTCGGCACAACCAACCTGATCACCGGGGAGACGACCAGCCTAACCTTTACCATCACCAATCCCAACGGCGCCACCTCGCTGACGGGTGTGGCCTTCACCGACACGCTGCCGTCCGGACTGGTGGTGGCCGATCCGAACGGCCTCTCCGGCGGGTGCGGCAGCGGCACCATCACCGCCACCGCGGGTTCCGACACCATCAGCCTGAGCGGCGCCACTCTGGCCGCGGGCAGTTCCTGCACCTTCTCGGTCGATGTCACCGGAAGCACCGCCGGCACGAAAACCAACACGGTGGAGGTGACCTCCACCAACGGCTGCACGGGCAATACGGCCTCCGCCACGGTGATCGTCAGAGACCTGATCAGCTCCCTCGCGTTTCAGAAAAAAATCGGCTTGTCGTCCGACGGGCCCTGGTACAGCTACATGTCAGTCCCCGTCGGCACGCCGGTTTACTATCGGTTTGTCGTGGAAAACACCGGTGAGACGGACCTGACCAGTGTGGTGGTGAGCGATCCGAGCCTGGGCTCGTACTCCTGCACCTGGCAATATGTGGGGCCAACGGGATCCATGGTCGCTTACAGTCCCCAGTCGCCCCTGACGATCCCGTTCCCGGACGCCGGCGACGAACAGCACGTCGCCTACTGCGTCCCCTCGACAACGGTCACGGCGGTACTCGACGAGCACACGAACACGGCCACGGTCACCGCCGACGGCTCTCTCACGGCCTCGGATTCCGCCACGTATAACGGGCAAAACCCGACGGCGGTGGTCATCGGCCGAGTCGCGCTCGGCTACGCGCGGGTTACGGATTTCCTCCGCAGCGTCGGCGTGCCGGAGATCGGCATCGCCGAACTGCAGAACATCCTGCGCGTCTGGGCGCCGGATTCCCCGGCCTGGGAGAGCGATGACCGCCAGGAATTGCTGGACGCCCTGATGGCTTACCTCGATCCGGACGGTGACGGCCGGGTGGTGGTGTTCCGTTGGGAAACGCTGGAGGAGCGGGGCGCCATCGGGTTCTACGCCGACCGGTTCACCGACGGGGCCTGGGTGCGCATCAACGCGGGGATGCTGCCCGGCCTGGTCGCTTCGCCGATGGGGGCGGAGTACTGGCTGGCGGACCCCGGCGCTTCTCCGGGCAAAAACTACGTGTACCGGCTGATCGAAGTCGAGGCGCGCGGCACGACCCGTGAATATGGTCCGTTCGACCTGCGGGTCGACACCCCGCTGCAGTAACGGGAAGGAGCGAACATGAACGCGAAGGGAAAAACCATGAGGAACATACGTCGGCTGTTGCCGGTGGTCGTCTGCGGGCTCGTGCTCGCCATCTCACCGGTCATGGCCGAATCGGCGTCACCGGCGAGTGGGAACTCCCACGAGCTGGTGTGGGATTCCTGGCAACCGCTGGCCGGGGGTTACATGGCGCGGCGCCGCGTGCCGGCACGCCTGGAACTGCCCGCCGAGGAGCGACGAGCGCCCGCCACGCAGTCCCGCGCGCAGACGGATGCGTTCAACAAGGCCTCGAATGAACTGTCACTGTGGCTCTACACCGATGTGCCGGGTTTGTACAGCGTGAGTCTGGACGCGGTCGCCGCCGAAACGGGAATCAGCGCCCAGTCATTGCAAGTGGCCGCGAAATCCAGGCGGCTGAGCCTGACCAACGCGGGGAGGGACGTATCGTTCTATTACGATTCGGTGTACCAGCGATTGCTGTTCGCCGGCGAAGAATATACCACCTTCTACACGGACGAGAATGCGTATCGGCTGTTGCTCTCCCAAAGACCGAATCCGCAACTGATAAGTGTCAGTCATGTTCGCCCGACGAAGTTGCCGCCCGGTCGGCATCAGCCGTTTCGTGAGGTGCTGCAGTTTGCTGAAGAAACCGACATGATGTTCAGCACCTGGCTGTACCCCGCGGACCCGGACGCCCGATACTGGTTCTGGGATTACCTGTACGGATCGGCCAAACCCCAGATTCAAGTCCCCCTGCACGTTCCGAATCCGGCGGCCACCGGCACCGCCCGGCTGCGGGTGAAGTTGCATGGTTTCACCAACCTGTACCCCGGCGACGAGCATCGGGTGTACGCCAAACTGAACGGTGTCCCGGTGGGTTCCGAGTTGGTGTGGGACGGCCTGGCGCCGGCGGAACTGGTGGCGGATTTCGATCCATCGCTGCTGAATGCCGACGGCGACAATACCTTGACTCTCCATGCCGTGTCTGATGCGGCGCATCCCTGGCCGGGGCAGTTGCTGGAGTCGATCGCGGTGGAGTACGACCGCCTGCCCGTGGCCACCGATGGGCAGCTCTGGCTGCGTGACGTGACCCACGGGATCCAGGTGGTGACGGGATTTTCGAGCCCGGACATCCTCGTGATCGAGTCGCCGGTTCGGAACGCCGTCCTGCGGAGCGACGCCTATATTCACATGAGCGAAAACGGCACGTGGGCCGTCACCTTCAAGACATCGAAATCAGGCAAGGACTATCTGATTGCTGAGATGCCGGCGTTCCTGGATCCGGCGTTCGACGCCCGTCCGCAGACGGAACTTTACGCCTCCGGACAGCAGGCCGACGTGCTGATCATCGCCCCGCGCGAGTTCGCCGGGACCGCGCAAGACCTGGCCGAGTTGCGGCGAGCCGGTCATGACGCGGCCGCGGTCGTCTGGCTGGATGACATTTACAAGTCCTTCAGCGCGGGGCGGGTGGATCCCCACGCCATCGGCCGGTTCATGGACCATGTCCGGACTCGGTGGAGCCAGGTCCCCGCGGCGGTGACGCTGATCGGCAAGGGTTCCCTGGATCGGAAGGATTGCATGGGGTACGGGGACAATTTCCTCCCGATCCTCATGACCTCCACCCCCTGGGAACTGACCGCGTCCGACAGCCGGCTGCTCGGGATCGAAGACGGCGTGACGCCCGTGGCCGTGGGCCGAATCGCCATCACCAACGACAGCGAGGGCCGCGCCTACGTGAACAAGCTCCGCGTGCACGCGTCGAGAGATAATACCCGGGCGGCGGAACGGGCCGTCGTGGTGGCGGACAATCCGGATTCCGGAGGCGGCTTCCACAAGGACGCCGACCTGTTGGCCGTGCGGTTGCAGGACCTCGGGGTGTGGTGGGTCGAAACGCTGTATCATCCCACCGACCCGGTGCGCGGCACCCTGATCCAGTCGGCGGCCTGGGAAACCGGTCTGGTTTCCTTCAGCGGCCACGGTTCGGTGGCGCAACTGGGCACCAGCTCGGAGAATTTCTTCAAGGTTGCTGATGCCTCGGCATTGCGCAACGGTTCCTACCCGGTGTTTCTGGCCCTGACATGCGCGGTGGGCAATGATTCCTTCCCTGGAACGCGGTCGCTGTCGAGCGCCCTGGTGCTGAACCCGCAGGGAGGGGCCATCGCCGCGCTGGGAGCTTCCGGGTTGTCGTTTAATTCGGATGCCCATGTCCTGGCCCACGCCTTCATCCAGCACCTCTACGGGAACCACATCGCCGTCGGGGAGGCCCTGGTGATTGCGAAGCAGGACACCGCCGGACAAATCACGGAGTTCGTGGTGCCGCTCTATTCGATCATCGGCGATCCCTCCGTGTACCCATGGTAGGGACTCAGCGAACTGAGCGGAGACAGCGATTGACGACAAGCCGGATCGGATGTGCCCGGCAACTTAAAGATGCTGAGGAAGAGGAATAAAAGTATGACCGAAAGCAATATCACCGAAACCGGGTCAAATCAAATCCGGCCATCCGGGAATCCCGGGGATTCGTCTGCCGGCAAGGCGCGACGGCGCTATACTCCGCCGCGCCTCCTCAGCAGTGAACCCCTTGAACTCTCCGCAGGGACGTGTGATCCGCCGACCAGCGTCTACGGGAAGAAATTTGTTCCCCCGTCAACATGTAGTACATTGGGTTCGTGAAGACATGTGTCATGGTTGAAATATCTCAACCATGGGGCCCGGAATCCATCTGTCTTCACTTGCCCATGTGCCGGGTGTCGATCCAGGGATTGACCCTCGGGCAGCGGCAGACCATTTTTCATAACTTCCAACAGTATGTTCTTGATCCCGGCGAGACGGCTGGTGAGAGTGATTTGATCTGTCTGGCCGGTCGCCTTGGTCAACCCGTGGGGCTGCCGCCGGAGCACTTCGCGGCCAGCGGCCAATACGCGCCGCTCATACGGCGCACGAGCGAGGGGATCGAGATCACCGGCTTCAATTTCAGGGCGCGTCTCGCCGGCGGCGGAGCGCAGCCGCTGCGGGCCACTCTGGAGGTGGCCGGGGAAGAGGAACTGGGTCGAGCGTTCGTCCTGGAAAACTTCCTCCGAATCGTGTTCGCCTACCATGTCCTCAACCGGGGAGGCGTGCTCCTGCACAGCGCCGGCGTGGTGCACCAGGGCGCGGCCTACCTGTTCAGTGGCCGCTCCAACGCCGGCAAATCCACTCTGGCCCGGAAAGCGGCTGCCGCCGGCGCCTCCGTGCTGAGCGACGACATCAACCTGGTGTTCCGGCAAGACGATGGCTATCTCGTTCACCAGGTGCCGTTCACCGGCGAATTCCGGCGCCCCATGGAGAGTCTCTCCGGATCCGGGATCTACCGCCTCGGCCGCATCGCCCTGCTGGAAAAGACGCCGGCCCTGACCGCCGCCCCGGTGCAACCCGCCGAGGGAGTGGCCGGGCTCCTCACCGGCTGCCCGTACGTGAACGATGATCCCGAGGAGTTGCCCGTCCTGCTGGATATATTGACGGTGCTCGTGGGGCATGTTCCGGTAATCCGCCTGGGCGTTGCCCGCGACGATCCCTTCGAGGCGATCATGACGACCCTGTTGAGGTGTGGTGAAAATGCCTGAATCAATCCAAGAAGATAAAGTCCGCCTGTCCGGTCGGGTGCGCTTTCGCGACGTGGCCGGTCAGGGCGTGCTGGTGCACCTGGAAGAGGGGCGGGTGCTGGTCGTGAACGATGTGGGACTGTACATCATTCAGACTCTCGGCCGGCAGGCGATGACGGTGTCGGAACTGGCCGAAGCGGTGGCGCAGGCCTTTTGTGTGAATGCAGCCCGGGCGAAGTCGGACGTCGCCCTCTTTCTGGAGCAGTTGCGCGGGGAGAAGGCTCTCCAGACGGTCGGCAGACCGGGTGGCGGTCCAGCCGGGGGGTGATGGGGAATGTACCGCGACGCGGTGATGAAAGCGGTCCTGGCGAATAGCCTGCTCCTCGATGTGACCCTGGAGCTCACCTATCGCTGTAATCTCAACTGCTTCTTCTGTTACAACGACCGGGAACGGCCGGGGACGCCGCTCTCGCCGGCGCAGTACCGGGTCCTGCTCGAGGACCTGGCCCGCATGCAGACCCTGTTCCTGATGCTCACCGGGGGCGAGCCCATGGTCCACCCCCATTTCTTCGACATCGGAAATATGACCCGGGAGCTGGGTTTCGTGGTCCGGATCCGCACGAACGGCCATCTGCTGGATCCCCGCAATGTCGAGCGGCTGCTCCGCGAGGTGGAGCCGTACACCGTCGAAGTCACCCTGCATGGGGCCACCGCCGAGGTGCATGACCGGCAGACCCGCGTCCCCGGCAGTTTTGACCGCCTGATGGGCAACCTGCGTCAGGCGCGGGCGGCCGGCCTGCGTTGTGCCACGGTGGCCACGCCCACCGCCTGGAACGAGCATCAGATCGAGACGATGATCGCGCTCGGCGACGAGCTCGGTGCCCCCCTGCGGTTCCAGGGGCCCGTGGGCCCACGGAGCAACGGCGACACGGCGCCTTTGTCCATCCAGCCCAGCCGGGCCACGTGGGACCGGATCGAGACCCTGATGGCGGAGCGCAAGGAAAGTATCGCGGTGGGGCCCGAGTGTCCGGCGTCCGAGGCCGCACCGGACGCCGATGCCGAGGAAATGGCCTCTTGCAGGGTGGGTCTGGCCGGCGTCGACATCGATCCCTTCGGCAACGTGAAGCCCTGCATGCACATTCGGGAAGTCGCGGGGAACCTGCATCAGCAGTCCATTGCGGAGATCTGGAACCGGTCGCCCCTGTTCGCGCAGGTCAGGCAGCGCGCCATCGCCGCGGCGTCCAGATGGAACGGGGAACGACCCCGGCAATTTGGCGCGCCGATTTTCTGTCTGGCCATCGACGAGATGTGCGGCGAGGTAGATGGGAGGCGCGTCGGCCCATGAACCCGGACCAGTGGAACGCAGCGGCGGGCCCCGGAAGCTGTCTCACCACGGCCTTGACCGATGGCGACGAGGTGGTTCTCCGGGTGGACGGGGAGTGCATGGAACCCGAAGTCGACAATCGGGCCGCGGTGCGGGTGAAGCGCGCCCGGTTCCTCGTCCCCGGCGATGTGGTGGCGTTTCGCGATCCGCAGCGCCACCGCCTGGTGGTCCATCGGTTCCTGGGGTACGTGCGACGGCGGGGGGAGTGGCGGCTCCTGATCAAGGCGGACCGGGGCGCTGGGCCCGATCCCCTGGTGGAGCCAGCCTGCGTGCTCGGCAAGGTGATCGCCCGGGATGGCGAGGCCGTCCGGGTTTCCTTGGCGAAGCGGTTGCAGGCGCTGGGCCAGTATGCCGCCTGTTGCCTGCGCGGTTTATTCCGGCGGGCACGACCTACGGCGAAGTAGCGCCCGCAGTAGCGCCCGTCCGCCGGACGGGCGCCGTGACACTCGGCAGGGCGCGAGGGGATTCCGATCCGCCATCTCCGCGGCGCCGTAGCGCCCGTCCGCCGGACGGGCGCCGTAAAACTTGGCAGGGCGCGAGGGGATTCCGATCCGCCATCTCTGCAATTCTACACGAACCCGTAGGCGAATCGCTCAACTGTGCCGAAGGGACGGGCCGCGCCCGGCGGGCGCGGCCTACTGTTCGCCGCGACATAGCCTGCGGCGCCGTAGCGCCCGTCCGCCGGACGGGCGCCGTGGAATTCGCTCATCCCCTATTTCGCCACTGCCGTGTGGCAGCGAAAGCACGGCGGCTTCGAATCGGCAGCCCGGCGGGTTGACCCGGGCGGGAGCCGCGGGTATGATGGATGGGACCATGCCGTGTAGTTCCAGTCGTTCCGTTCAATTCATGAACGGGCTGCGGCGCGTGCCGCGGCGCTGGCCTGAAAACCACAGCCGGGTGGCGGGGCGGATCCCGCGCACCGGCCAGGAGGATGTATGCGTCAGTCCATCGGGGTGTTGCTGCTGACCCTGCTGCTGGCCGCCACGGCGGCGGGCGGCGGGATCGATCCGGAACTGCTGGCCGGGATGAAGGCCCGCGCCATCGGCCCGGCGGGGATGAGCGGCCGGATCGCCGACATCGAGGCGGTGGAGGCCAACCCGGCGGTGGTGTTCGTCGGCGCCGCCACCGGCGGCGTCTGGAAGTCCGTCAACGGGGGGCTCACCTGGACTCCGGTCTTCGACGACCAGCCCGTGGCCGCCATCGGCGCCGTGGCCGTCTTCCAGCCCAACCCCGACATCGTCTGGGTGGGCACCGGCGAGGGGAACCCGCGCAACTCCGTCTCGGTGGGCAACGGCGTCTACAAGTCCGTCGACGGCGGCCGCACGTGGAAGCACGTGGGACTGGACGGCACCGAGCGGATCCACCGCATCGTACTCCACCCCACCGACCCCGATGTGGCGTACGCCGCGGCGATGGGCCGCGCCTGGGGCGAGAACCCGGAGCGCGGCGTCTTCAAGACGGTGGACGGCGGCAAAACCTGGACCCGCGTGCTGTTCGTGGACGCGCGCACCGGCGCCGCCGACCTGGTCATGGACCCGGTCAATCCGGACAAGCTCTTCGCCGCCATGTGGCAGTTCCGCCGCTGGCCGTACTTTTTCCGTTCCGGCGGCCCCGGCTCAGGGCTCTTCGTGACCCACGACGGTGGCGCCACCTGGCGGCGCCTCCAGAGCGAGGACGGCCTGCCCAAGGGTGAGCTCGGCCGCATCGGGGTGGCGGTGTGCCGCTCGCGGCCCGAGGTGGTCTACGCCCTGGTGGAAGCCGAGAAGAGCGCGCTGGTCCGCTCCGACGACGGCGGCCGCACGTGGCGCACCGTGAACGAGGAGCCCAACGTGGCGCCGCGGCCGTTCTACTACGCCGACATCGCCGTGGATCCGGCCTGGCCCCAACGGGTGTACAGCCTGGACTACACGGTCCGCGTTTCCGACGACGGCGGCAAGTCGTTCGAGAACCTGCCGGGCGCCCGCTGGGAGAACATCCACGGCGACTACCACGCCCTCTGGATCAATCCCCGCGACCCCGAGCAGATGTACGTGGGCAACGACGGCGGCGTGGCCGAGAGCCGCGACCGCGGCCGCACCATGCGCTTCGTGGGCAACCTGCCGCTGGCGCAGTACTACCACATCGCTGTGGATACGGCCACGCCGTACCACGTGCTGGGCGGCATGCAGGACAACGGCTCGTGGCGCGGCCCCGGCTGGATCATGGAGCAGGGGGGCATCCGCAACCACCACTGGCGGATGCTGGGTTTCGGCGACGGCTTCGACGTGCTGGCCGACCCCGCCGACCCGGCCGCCGGCTATTCGATGTACCAGGGCGGCAACCTGGGGCGGTGGGACACCCGCACCGGCGAGTGGCGCCACGTCCGGCCGCCGGAGCCCGCCGCGGGGAAGCTCCGCTTCAACTGGAACGCGGCGCTGGCCATCGACCCGTTCGACCCGGCGGCCGTCTACTATGGCAGCCAGTTCGTCCACCGCTCCGCCGACCGGGGCGAGACGTGGCAGACCATCAGCCCGGACCTGACCACGAACACGCCGGATTGGCAGCGCCAGGACGGCAGCGGCGGCCTCACCCCCGACGTCACCGCCGCGGAGAACTTCTGCACCCTCGTCGCCCTGGCCCCCAGCCCGGCGGCGCGGGGCGTGATCTGGGCCGGCAGCGACGACGGGCGGATCCACGTCACCCGCGACGGCGGCGCCACCTGGAGCAGCGTTGAGGGAAATCTGCCTGGCGCGCCGGCGGGCGCGTGGGTGCCCCACATCGAGGCGTCGGCGTTCGATGCCGCCGAGGCATACGTGGTGCTCGACGACCACCGCCGTTCGAATTGGACTCCCTACGTGTACAAGACGGCCGACTACGGCAAGACGTGGACCAGCCTCGTGACACCGGCGCTGCGCGGCTGGGCGCTGGTGGTGGAGCAGGACCCGGTGAAGCGGGAGCTGCTGTTCCTCGGCACCGAGTTCGGGCTGTACGTATCCGTCGACGGCGGGCGGGAGTGGCTGCCGTGGCGCCACGGGGTGCCCACGGTCTCGGTGATGGACCTGGCGATCCATCCCACGGAACACGATCTGGTCATCGGTACCCACGGCCGGTCGGCGCTGGTGATCGACGACATCCGGCCGCTGCGGGAGCTCGACGCCGCGGCCCTGGCCGAGCCCCTGCACGTGTTCGCCGCGGCCGACGCCCGCCAGTTCTGGCGCGACGCCGAGGCGGGCGGTTTCGGCCTGGGCGACGGCGAGTTTCGGGGCGAGAACAAACCGTACGGCGCGATCCTCACCTACAGCCTGAACCTGCCCGACCTGCCGCTCCCTGACGCCGAAAAGGAGAAGGCGCGCCAAGCCGCCGTCCGGGCCGAAGCGGCCAAGGGGAAGGCGTGGGAACCGAGCCCCAACCCGCCCAAGGCGGACGCCGGCCAGCCGGCGAAACCGGACGAGCCGCCGCAGGTGGAGATCCGGATCACCGACGCCGCCGGGAAGCCGGTTCGCGTGTTCAAGGGGCCGGCGGTCCGCGGACTGAACCGGGCGGTGTGGGACTTCCGGCGGGACGGCTTCCGCGAGCCCGCCCAGCGGGGCGGGCGGCGCCGCTCCGGCGAGCCGGCGCCGGGACCTGAGCTGCCGCCCGGTGTCTACACGGCGACGGTGACCTTCCGCGATCAAAACGCCGCCACCACGTTCACGGTGTGGCCCGACCCGCGCTCGGCCAATTCGCCGGCGGACTGGGCGCGCCGCCAGGCGGCCATCGAGCGGATCGGACGGCTCCAGGAGACGGCCGCCGCCGCGGTGGATCAGCTTGCCGACGCGCGGGCCGACGTGGAGACGGTCATGGAGCGGGTGCGCGCCGCGGAGATCCGCCGGCTCAAGGCGGAGCGGGTGGAGCCCGAGGAAGGCAAGCTCGCCGAGCTGCCTTTGGTCAAGAACGGACGGGCGCTGAAAACCCGCCTGGAGGAAATGGAGCGCCGTTTCCACCAGCCGCCGGGCACGGTGGGTATCGTGGGCGGCGTCCGGGTGATGGAGCGGATCGGCAAGGCGATGGGCGCCGTCACGTCATCGTGGGCGCCGCCGAGTCCCTCGCATGAGGCGTACATCACGGAGGCCGAGCGCCTGCTGGCGCCGGCGCTGGAGGCGCTGAACGCGCTGATGGCCGGCGAGGTGGCCGCGTTCCGCCGGGCGGTGGCCCAGGCGGACATCGTCCTGCTGCCCCCGCCGCAGCCGCTGGCGATGCCGGCCCCGGAGGGACGGTGAATCGGTGAGTCGGTGAATGGGTGAATCGGGAGACGGGAGACGGGAGAAGGGAGACGAGAGAGGGGTGTCGGGAGACGGGAAAAGAGACCCGAACCCCAAACCGCGAAACCCGAACCTCTTACGCCGATGTCCGATTTCCGAGGTCCGATTTCCGATGGTCGGGAACGAGCCTCGATTACGATCACGATTACGATGACGATTACGAATTACGAGCACGAAAAAGAACGAGCCCCGAGCCTCTAGTCCCGAGTCCCGATCCTTGTTTCCGGCCGGTCGTTGCGGCCGGCAAACAGGATGAGCAGCAGCACGCCGAGGAAGCAGCTGATGAGCGCGGCGATGAGAAAACGCTGGCGCAGCGTGGTCCGCGGGTCACCCCAACTGCTGTAGGCGATGTTGTAACGGACCGACAGCCGGTGGCGGCCCCACTCCTCGATGTGCGGGACGATGATATCGAGGAATGTCCGTTTCTGGACGTCGCGCACCAGCCGGCCGTTCAGGTCCAGGCCCTTCACGGCCAGGAGCACCTCAGGTTCGGTGATCCGCCCCTGCGGCTCCCGGCTCCCGTCGCCGGGATTGGCCGAATCGAACAGAATCCGCCCCTCCACGTCGATGATCCATAGTTGGTTCAGGTCCGTGCGGGGCGCCATCACGTTGCGGATCAGCTCCAGGAACTTGTGGTAGCCGGAGCTGTGGTAGCTGTCGTAGGCCGCGATGACGGACGGGGTGGTCAGGCGGGCGTAGCCGATGGCGTCCTGGTTGAACTGCTCCTGGATGGGCCCGGACGTGAGCCATACCAGCAAGCCGGTGTGCACGGCGAGCATCAGCAGGTAGATGCCGATGATCCGAAACGTGAAGCCGGTAACGCGCATGATGGCACCTCCTGACCTGTCTGATCGCGCCGCCGCCCGCGGTGTTTGGAGAGGCCTCCGCGCCCGCGTCCGGTCGCCCCGACTGATTCAGCGTCGCCGGCCGATTTCGCGAATCTGGACGGTGCTGTCGGCGCGGGGCTGCCACAGCAGGTCCTGGCGCAAGCCGTAACAATGGCTGCGGGTGTGCATGGGGATGTACGGCAGATCCGCCATGACCAGCCGCATGGCCGCCTGCAGGAGCTCCTGCCGGCGGCGGGGGTCGAATTCGCGATCGGCGGCTTCCACCAGCCGGTCCAGCTCGGGATTGGCGTAACCCCCCACGTTTTCGGCGCCGTACTCGCCGTCGGCGCTGCGGCTGTGCAACTGGCTGTTGAACAGCTCGCCGGCGTCGCCGGAACTGGAGATGTAACCCACCAGGAAAAAACGGGACTCGCCGCGCGAGACGCGCGGGTAGAGTTCGGACCAGTCGCAGGGAGCCAGTTGCAGGCGCATCCCCGCTTCGCCCAACTGGCGGCGCAGCAGCTGGCCCTCCGCCATGGCCGCTTCGGACAAGTCGAGCGTGAGCGCGAGCCCGTCGCCGTACCCGGCGGCCCGGAGCAGCGCCCGCGCCGCAGCGGCGTCGTGGCGGATCGCCGGCAGGTCGGGCGCGAAACCCACCACCGATGGCGGGATGAGCTGCGTCGCCACGGTGGCGTAGTTCGGGTAGACGTTGTCGACGATCTCCTGACGGTTGATGGCCAGCGAGATGGCCTGCCGCACGCGGCGGTCGGCCAGGGGATTGGTGCGGGGCTCGCCCCGGACGTCCAGGTTGAGACAGGTGACGGAGGAGCCGTGCCATGTGGCGACGGCCAGGTGGTTTTGCCACTTGACGCGCTCCTCATCGGCCGCGGCCAGGTCGGTGTCCATGTCGATGCGCCCGTCGATGAGCGCCTGGGCGCGCTGGCGGTCGTCGACGATGAACCGCCAGGTGACGGCCTGGAATTCCGGCGCCGGCCCGTGGTACTGCGGGAAATACTCTGCGGATAATTCCTGGCGGGGGGTGTAACGGGTCATCATGTAGGGGCCGGTGCCCCGGATGTCCCGCTCCGGTTGGAATCCCGCCGGGATGATGCTCACCAGGGCCAGCATCCGGATCAGGACCGGCTGGGGGCGCCGGGTGATGATCACAACGGTCCGGTCGTCCAGCTTGCGCACCTGGTGGACCGCGGCGAGCATGGTCCGGAACACGGAATCGGGATGGGTGCGCGCCCGGTCCAAACTGTACACCACATCCTCCGGCGTCAGCGGCCGGCCGTTGTGGAACCGGACGCCCGGCCGGAGGGTGAACACCCAGGTGCGCTCGTCGGGATTGTTGTACCCGTCCGCCAGGACGGGCACGACCTTCAGATGGGGATCGAAGCCCATCAGCCCCTCGTACATGTTGCTCAGGATCGAGGCGGTGACGCTCTCGTCCTGGGTGTGGGGATCCAGACTCACCGGCCCGCTGGTCACGCCGATGACCAGCGCCGGCGGCGGCTCGGGCGCGCAGGCGGCGAGCGCCGGCACGAGGATGACAGCCAGGATGTTAATGATCCGTTTGCTCATGGCGCCGGCCGTCGGACCTCCTTGGCCAGGACTCGCATGTCGAGGCGCGGCTTCCACGCCACCGCCGGCGAGACTCCGTAGATCTCGTCCTCCACGAAGAGCGGCACGCGGGGCATGTCCTGCATGATCATCACCATGAGCCGCTGCATGGTGTGAAGCCGCTGCGGCTGGTTCAGCAGCCCGCCCAGCGTTTCGATCATCCGGTCCACGCTCGGGTTGCTGTAGCGGCCGCGGTTGTCCCGGCCGTAGACGCCGGTGGTGGTATGGAACAGGTCGTCCATGAGATCGGAGGCGTCGCCCGAAGTCGAGTTGAAGCCCGCCAGCCAGAACGGGGCGGTGTCCGCCGCCGCCCAGAAGGATTGCCGGTCCCGGATGTCCAGCTCGAGTCGGATGCCGGCGGGGGCCATCTGCCGCTGCAGCTCTTCGCCGAGGCGTGCTCGGACACCCGACATCATCAGGGTCAGCGTGAGGCCCTTGGGATGACCGGCCCGGGCCAGGAGCGCGCGGGCCTTGTCCGGGTCGTACGGGATGTCGGGCAGGGACGGATGGAAGCCGAACACGGCGTGGGGCACCATCTGGTTGGCCGGCTGGCCGAAGCCCAGCAGGATCCGGTCCACCAGCCGGTGGCGGTCGATGGCAAGGGCGACGGCCTCGCGGACCTCGCGCCAGTTGAACGGCGGCCGGGTGGTGTCCATCACCAGCTGGCGGATCGCCATGCCGGGCCGGTTCTGAATCATGTTTTTCTGCTGGGGATTGCGTTCGATGTCCCGCGCCAGCTCGGGGCTGATGTCGGTCACGATGTCGGCCCGCCCGTCCAGCAGCATCTGAACGGCCTCGGTGGGGCTGGTATACCGGGTGACGGTGAGCCGCGGAAAAACGGGCGCCCCGCCCCAGTAGGCGTCCCAGGCGGTGAGCCGGACGGCCTCGCCGGTCACGGACTCGAACCGGTACGGCCCGGTGCCCACCGGCTGCCGGGCGAACGCCTCGGGGCCCGCCTGCTCCAGCTGGCGGCGAGGGAGGATGAATGCGTTGGTGAGCTTGTGCAGCAGGATGGGACTGGGCTGGGCGGTGACCACTTTGACCGTGTCGTCGCCGACGCGGGTGATGCTGGCGATGGTGGAGCAGTTGCTCTTCAGGGCCGAGGTGGGATGGCTGCGAGCCCGCTCGAGGGAATAGACCACGTCGTCGGCCGTCAGCGGGCTGCCGTCATGAAACCGGACCCTGGAACGGATCTTGAACAGCCAGGTAAGGTCGTCGGGGTTCTCCCAGCTCACTGCCAGCAGGGGGGTGATCTTCATGTCGGCGTCGAAGCCGGCCAGACTCTCGAACATGTTCATGAGGACCGAGGTGGTGATCACTTCCTCGCGGGTGTGCGGCATGAGGGTCAGGGGCAGGCCCTTGTGGGCGATCACCAGTTCGGTTTTTTCGGGCGTGGGCGGGGCGCAGCCCGAAGCCAGCAGCAAGATGAACACCGCGCCCAGTGCCAGCGTCCCCATCCTGCGGTGTGTGTCGCCTCTCATGGATGTCTCCCGGCAGGCAGTGTCCGCGTCACCTTCGCGTTCGGGATGCGCCCGCCCGCCCACCCGAAGGCCCGGTGGCGGTGTGGCTGCGCGCAGCCAGTCGTCGTAATTGGTCTGATTCAAGCTTAGTCCGCGGAAGGGGTCCTGTCAATCGCCATGATGGGCGATCGCGGGCTGGCGGCAGAAAGCGCCCGGTCCCAGGAGGACCAGGCGCCTGATACGAGATACGATTCGCAGCGACCGGCCGGCGGCGGGATCCGGCCGGGCCGCTCCACGGGACCGAATCACTTCACGGTGATGTTGCCGCTGACGGAGTTGAGTTTGATGTGACCGCGCCCAGATCCCAGCTCGCCCCGGAGCTGGGTGGACACGAAGGAGTCGCTCTTCTCCATCCGCGCCAGTTTCTGCCGGCAGGTGATGTCGCCGCTCAGGGTGTTGGCGTGGAACCGGGCGTCGGCGCCGCTGCCGAGGTCGAGCTCCAGATTGCCGCTGACGCTGTTGAGGGAGAGCTGTCCGGCATAGTCCGCCAGGCAGCGGGCGGCGATTTGACCGCTCACGGTGTTCAGCTTGATGTTTCCCTCCACGCCGTCCGTGGACAGGTCGCCCGAGACGGAGTTGCCTTTGAGCGTGGCGGTGCGCGGCAGGTACACCTCGAAGTGGACGGCGCCATGATCGCCGCAGACGGTGCGGTCGTGCTTTTCGTTGATACGGAGCCAGCCATCCCCCTGTTCGAACTCGGGCTGGACGTAATCGCCGACGACCTCGGCCTTCACCCGGATTTCATCGGCGCGGTCCCAGGCGATGACGGTGATATTGCCGGACACCGTGTTGATCTTGACGGACACATCCTCACGGACGGTGAAGGATTTCTCCACCACCGTTGCCGGGATCGCCGCGGTCAGGGCGACCGCCAGAATCGCAACCATCAGAACATAGCGTGTCATGAGTCTTCCTCCCAAAGTGGATTTGCCCGTTGGACGGCGGGCGCGGGGAGAAAGGTTGCACGCATGGTGACGGGAAACAGACGCGGCGTCGGGAATGCCGGTCAGTCCGGCTCGTCGCCGGGCGGCTCCAGGTCAGCTTCGGCGATGGACCGGAGCCGGCGGAACAGGGCGCGGCCGGCGCCGGCGGGTTTGCCGTCGCGCCGCTCCCGCTGGGCGGCCAGCACCAGCCGGCGCAGCTCTTGCCGGTCGGCGGTCGGGTGCGCGGCCAGGAACTCGTCGAGCGACAGGTCACCCGCCTCCACGAGACGCTCGCGCCATTCCTCCAGCCAGTGGAACCGGGCGGCCTCGCGGCGGGCCGCCTGACCGTCCTGCGCCGCGAGCTGGCGGAGGGGTTCGGCCTCGGGCTCCAGGAGCAGCCGGCGCAGGTAGCGCAGGTGCCGGCGGCGGGCGCCGAAGGCGGAAATCCGGCGGCCTTCCCCGATGGCCAGGCGCAGGGGCTCGGGCAGGCCCAGACGGTCCACCGCCGCCGGGTCGAGCCGGAGCACGCGCTCCACCACGGGATCAAGGGCCTGCACTTCGCGCTTGCGCTGTGAGCGGCTGGGCGGGCGGGGGTCGTCGGGCGGCTTGGGCTTCATGCGCCTCCGGCTGATGCCTTGCTGGGCGGGAGTATTATGGCGCAAGTGCGGCGGCGGACCAACGATTTTTCCGACCGGTCGGCCGCTCGCGGGAACGGTCCGCGGTTTACAGAATCCCCGGGGGAGGGTAGAATATTTTTTTCACCGGCCCGCATCTAAACCAGCGGCCCCATTCGTGGTCCGGGCTCCCGCCACCCGGCGGTGTGAGTCCGGCGCGGCCCTGGCGGGAGGCCGAAATCTCAGGAGGTCAGGATCATGAAACCGAGACAAATCCGTGACGGCGTGCAGTGGATGGGTGCGGTGGACTGGAACCGCCGGCTGTTCGATTCACTGATCCCGCTGCCGGACGGCACCAGCTACAACGCATACCTTGTCCGAGGCGCGGAGCAGACGGCGCTGCTGGACACGGTGGACCCGCCCATGCAAGGCGTGCTGGAGCGCCAGCTGGCCGGCGTCGACCGGATTGATTACGTCATTTCGCAACACGCCGAACAGGATCATTCCGGTACCATCCCGTGGGTGCTGGACAAATACCCACAGGCCACGCTGCTGTGCTCCGCCAAAGCGGCGCCGATGCTGGTGGATCACCTGGGCGTGTCCGGCGACCGGATCCGGGTCGTCGCCGACGGCGAGACCCTGGCGTTGGGCGGCAAGACCCTCCGCTTTGTCTACACCCCCTGGGTGCACTGGCCCGAGACCATGGTCACCCACCTGGCCGAGGACCGCATCCTGTTCTCGTGCGATTTTTTCGGCTCTCACCTGGCCACCTCCGAGCTGTACGCCGGTGACAATCCGTACGTCCTGGAAGCGGCCAAGCGGTACTACGCCGAAATCATGATGCCCTTCCGCAAGCAGATCCAGAACAACCTGAAGAAGGTGCGGGCGCTTGAGTTTGACGTCATCGCGCCCAGCCACGGCCCGCTGTTCGACCAGCCCGAGCGGATCCTCGCCGCCTACGAGGACTGGGTCTCGGACCGGATGGCGAATCTCGTGGTCATCCCGTACATCTCGATGCACGGGAGCACCGAAATCATGGTGGACTACCTGCTGGCCGCCCTGGCGGAGCGGGGCGTGCGGGTGGAGAAATTCGATCTGTCGGTCACCGACATCGGCAAGCTGGCCATGTCGCTTGTTGATGCGGCGACCATTGTGATCGGCACGCCCACGGTGCACATCGGCCCCCACCCCAGCGTGTTTGCGGCCACGCACCTGGCCAACGCGCTGCGCCCCAAGCTCAAGTACGCCGGGGTCATCGGCTCTTACGGCTGGGGCACCCAGGCGGTGGAGCAGATCGCGGGGCTGATCCCCAACCTGAAGGTGGAGGTTCTCGGGGCGGTCATGTGCAAGGGGGTGCCGCGCGACGAGGCGTTCGCGGCCCTCGACACCCTGGCCGCGGCCATCGGGGAGAAACACGCGGCGTTGTAGTCTCGCCGGTGCGCCGCGCGCCGCCGACGGTCCGCAAGGGGCCGCGGCGGCAGGCGGCCGCCACCGCTATTTCGGCTTCTTCACTTCCTCGATCTTGCGGGCCACGGCCGCCAGGCCCACTACGATGAGGCGGGCGCGGTTCGCGGCCGGGTCTTTCCGCTGGGGATCCAGCTCCATCGCCTGCTTGAAGTCCTGGCCGGCTTCCTGGGTCCGGCCCAGGCGCATCATCACCTCGCCCCGGTTCACCAGGACGGAGGTGTCGGTGGGCACCATCGCGTGGGCTCGGTTCAGGGTGGTCAGCGCCTCCTCGTTCCGGCCGGCCTTGACGTAGACCGCGCCGAGCGATCCCTGCACCAGCGCGTTGTCCGGGTCCACCGCGGCGAGCCCCTCCAGGATCGTCAGCGCCTTGTCCGTCTGCCCCTGGTTGTAGTAGAAAGCGCCCAACTGCAGCAGGCCGGTGATTTCCTGGTCGGATATCTTGGCGACGGCCTTGAGGGGGATCGTGCCGTCCAGTTTGCCGTCCTTGAAATTCTGATAGGTTGCCATGTTCGCCTCCTGTGTTGCCTGTCCGGTGCCCGCGGCTCACATCTTGATGTTGCGGATGATGGACATGCTCATGTCGTGCAGGTCCTTTTGCAGGTTGCTCAGCAGCTCCGTCATCTGGGTGTACTTCGACATGGCCAACTGGATCGCGTTCAGGTCTCTCTCGTAAGTCTCACTGCCGGGAACGAGGTTGTTGATTGCCTGCTCCAGTTCGTTGTACATCGAATCCGCCTTGTCGGCCATGGTGCTGACGATGTTGTTGGGGCCGCCGCCCACCCCGCCGCCGGCGCTGGCCGCGCCGCCGACGCCGCTCTGCACGATACTGAAGGGGGTGTCCAACGGCAGAATGTTCATGGGCAGCGGCGGCGTGGAACTGGCCTGGATGGGCCCGAAGCCGCCGATCATGCCGCCTACCATTTCGGGGATGGTTTGCAGCGGACTGAAGAACATGTCGGTGATCCCGCCCGCCACGTCACCCACCGTGCCCCCGACGGAGCTGATGCCGTCCCCCATCCAGCTGATGGCGTCCCCCACGAGGGGGATGCCCACGCTGTCGATGGCGTCGCCCACCATGTCGATGGCGCCGCCAACGAAATCCGCCACGCCGCCGATCACGTCGCCCATACGCACCTCCTGTTCGGAACCCTGGATTGTTCTTGTCTGTTAGACTACCCGATTTGCCTGTTTAGCGGAATATTTTCGCAGTCCGGCAATAATTTTGATTGTTCCTTCGCGAAGTGGTGAATACATCCCGTGTTGTTGCCGTGTTCGATGGCTCGGCTGGAAAGACCGGCGGAGCCGCCAAACCCGCGGATGAGCTACCGCGCGCGCCGGCCTTCGGACCAGTCCTGCGTGTTGAACCGCGGATCGGTGTTGGGGGAATAGTTCGGATTGTCGCTGTAGATCACGTCGCCGTTGCGGTTGAACCAGACGTGATCGCGGCCGCTTTCCAGCTCGAAGTAATTGCCGCTGTGGGGATCGCGGTAGACGTCGGTGCCGCGCAGGTACTCGGAAAATCCGGCGTAGATGCGGTCCCGGTCCCTCAGCCGCTCGTTGTTCCGGGTGATGATCTCGCCGATCTCGGCCTGGGCGTCGAGCGCTTTTTGCCATAGCCGGTAACGGTGGCTCTGCATCCGGGTGTACCAGGCCGGGTTCATCCGGACGCTTCGGGCGACGGAGCGGAGCAGCGGCGTCAGCGCCGCCAGCCGGCCCGCCTCGGCGTACAGGATCGACAATCCGGTCACCCCCCAGAGGTAGCTGGTGTTCATGCCGTCGGAGGATTGCATCAGGCAGGTGAGGATCAGCGAGCCGTCCGCCTCCACCGCCTGGCCACCGACCGTGCAGCGGCCGCGGAAACGAATGGCGTCGTACTGGTAGCGTCCTCCCACCTGGAGGATGGCCTGACCGTGGGGCGAGGCGGCGTCCAGCCGGCGGACCTGTTCCGCCGCCTCCGAATCAGGCCGGATGTCGTGGATCGCGTAATCCGGGTGTTGCCGCCGCAACACCGGCAAGACCGACTGGCGCAGGTAGTCGGCGGCGGCGGCCGGCGGCGCCACGTGCATGCCGTTGTACGTCCCCTGGAAGGAGGGGCTGTTGAGGAACATCTCCCACACGGGACCGGTGCCGTAGGTGTAGGTGGCTTCGCCGGTGAGCAGGTACACGCCGCGGGTGTCGGCGACGTTGCGGGCCGCGATGACCGTGGTGCGGGCCAGACTGGGCGCCGGCAGGAAGCTCACCGAGCCGTCCAGCCGCCACCCTTCGGGCACCAGCAGGAAATAGGCGGTGGTCTGGTAGGCGGGGTCCTGGATGCCCCGGTGCTGCAGGAGAACCGGGGGCGCGGCTGCTGCTGCGGCAAGGGCGACCGCCAGCGCGAGACTCACCAAAAGCAGGATCGCGCGGCCGGAGCGGATGTGCTTCATGCTTCACTCCCCGCCAGCGGTGTTAAAACGCCGCTCACGTCAGCCGGGGCCGGCCGACGATCAGAAGCCGGTCACACCCCGGGCGGCCAGCCAGTCGGTGCAGTCCTGCCAGGTCGCCGGGCCGAACACGATGGACGTGTAGCCCGAGGTGGTGAGCTTATAGGAGGCGGGGCCGTCGCCCGAATCGCAGGCGATGGCGTACCGGTACGTGCCGTCCATCTCGGACCGGGCGCCCACGTAGCAGTCCTCGCTCACCGGCCACCAGCGGTCGTTGGACGATTCCACCCAGGCGACGCACTGGTCGAACGTGGCGGGGCCGAAGGCGATGTGCGGGAATCCGGCCTGGATCAACACGCCCATGGCTGAATTGGCCACCTGGTCGCAGGCGATGGCGCAGTAGACCCGGTTCACCCGGTACTTGCTGGCCCGGGTGCCCACGTACCAGACCGCCGCGGCCTGGTTGCCGCCGCCGCCGGCGGTGAAGACTGAGCCGAATCCGCCGCCGCGCCGTCCGCCGCCGCCTCCGCCGCCGCCCCAGTTGCCGCCGCCTCCGGAAGCCGGGCAGACCATCACTTTTTGGATGATCACCATGGCGTTGGGGCCGGCGTAGTTATCGCCGAAGACAAGTTCCACCCGGCCGGTCAGCGAGGACAACTTCCCGGTACGGCTCAGCATCACCTGGCCGCCCTGGTTGTCGTAGTTGCCCCGGCACACGGTGAGCTGGTAGTCACCCGATGGGTTCACGTGCAGGTGGGCGTACAGCCACTGCTTTTCCGGCAACACCACGCTGCCCGCCCAGGAGTGATGGGTGGTCATGTGGGGCACGCTCACGCCGGTGAACAGCAGCGGATAAACGGCCATGTACTTGCCGCCTCCGTCCACGCCGAACACGAGGTACACGTCGCCGCCGCCCTGGAGGTTGAACTGGCTGGCGGACAGCACGTGGTTGCCGTCGTAGCGGCCGTTTTGCAGCCGGCCGTTGGTCCAGTTGTCGCCCCGGACCAGCAGGTTGCCCTGGATTGTCTCCAGCCGGCCGAAGCGGTTCTGGCCCTGCTGCCAGTCCTGCGGCGCCAGCGACAGGGTGGTGCAGTTGGCGCCCTGGCCGGCGACCGACCAGACCATTCCCGCCAGAACGATCACGAGGCTCAATCGGATCTTCATGGGCTTTCTCCAGGTGTTTTTTTTCATTGTTAGGGCATTCGGGCCGAATGTCAAGATCTACCGTTCCGCCCGGGCGCGGCGGAACGCCCGGTTCTTGACAGTTCCCCGGTTTTTCCGTACTCTCGATCGCGGATACAGCATGGACGATCCCGTATATCTGTTTCTGAGCCGGTTCGCCCGGGTGACGTGCGACGCCGAGCGGCGCCACGAGCTGCGGGATGCCGCGCGGGATGTCTCCGCCCGGTTGCCGGAGTGGGCTGGCGTCGCCGAAATGGCGGAGGCGCAGGGAGTGGCGCCATTGCTGCTCCACCTGCTCCGGCAGGCCGGCGTGGCGCCCCCGCCTCACGCCGCGCGGGTGCTGCAGGGGCTGGCGCTGCAGCACCGCGCCGCCGGCGCCGCGCGGTTCGGGGCGTTGCGCGAGGCGCTGGACTGCCTCGCGGGCGACGGCATTCCCGTTCTCGTGCTCAAGGGCGCCGCGCTGGCCCACCTGGTCTATCCGGAACCGGGCCTGCGGCCCATGGGCGACCTGGACCTGCTGGTGCCCGCCGGCGCGCTCGCGCCGGCGCTCGAAGCGCTTCGCGGACTGGGTTACCGCGACCTGCCCGCCGATCCGGACGCACTCTGGCAGGCCGAGCACCGCCACCCGCCGCCGCTGCGCCGGATGGCCGGCGGCACTCCGGTGGTGATCGAACTGCACACGGATCTCTTCGCCCAGTCCGGCGAGCGGACGCCCGACGCCGGGGACGTGTGGACCGACCCGCGTCCCGTTTCCCTGCCCGGCGGCGCCGACGCCCGGACGCTGGGTCACGAGGCCATGCTCCTCCACCTGAGCTGGCATCTGGCCAGCATGCGCCATCTGGCCGCCCAGGTGGTCCGGCCCCGCCTGATCTGGATCGCCGACATCGTCAGCTACGCCGAGCAGTTCGCCGAAGCAATCGACTGGCCGGCGCTCGTCGCCCGCCGGCCCTTCGTCCGCTCGACGCTGGCCCTGCTCCATCACCTGGTCCCATTGCCCGCCGGCCTGCGCGTCAGGTTGGGCGTCCGCGACGCCGGGCGCCGTCCCCGGGGCGTGGGCGAGGGATACCGCGGCTGGCCCACCCGCCCGCTGGCCGCCCCGGACCGGGGCCGGCTGGATCGCTATCTTCAGGATACCTTCCATCCGCCGGAGTGGTGGCTGCGCCTCCACTACGGACTCGGTCCCGAAGGGACGCTCTTCTGGACCCGCTGGTGCCGCCACCCCGGGCGGATCCTCGGCGGCGTGGTGCACAAGCTGGTCCGCCAGTATCGAAAGTCTCCCGCGAGGTGACCGTTCATGAACCGACCCCGACCTGCGCCCGGCTACCGCCTGGAACCCATCGGCGACGAGGCGGTCCTGTACTTCCCCGGCGAATCCCGGGTGCTCTACTGCAACCCCACGGCGCTGCTCATCTGGCATCTGAGCGACGGCGCGCGCACCATGGCGGACATCGTCGCCGAGCTGGCGGCCGCTTACCCCGACGCGGCCGGCGTCATCCGCGCCGACGTGGAGGCGACCATGGCCACGCTGACGGACTGCGGCGCCATCGAGTGGGTATGAGCGCCGCCCGCCGCTACGCCATCCGCTTCGCCGGCGGCGCCGTGGACGTCGAGGCCCGGGGGCCGGCGGCCGTTACCGTCGCCGACTTCGTCTGCGCGGCGCTCCCGCGAGGCGGCGTCGGCAGCCCCGCCGCGGCAATTGTCTTTCAACTGAGCGAGGATCCGGCCACCGGCGAGCCGGCCCTCTTCCAGGACCGGCGGCGCCTCACCGCGAGCGGCGACCGCGGCTGGCTGGCGGACCAGTTGCAGCGGGGGATCTGCACGGTCCTTGCGGATGTAGCGGCGGCGGCGCCGGTGTTCCACGCCGCCGCCCTGGACTGGCAGGGGCGGGGGGTGATCTTTCCCGGCGGGACCGCGGCCGGCAAGTCCACCCTGGCCGGCTGGCTGGCGCTGCGGGGCTGGGCGTATCATTCCGATGAACTGGCCGCGGTGTCCGCCGACGGCCCGACGCTGCGCGGGCTGTCCCGCCCCCTGAGCCTGAAGCAATCCTCTCTCCGCCTGTTTGAATCCCGCCTGGATTTCAACGCCCCCGGTGCTGGCATCATGATCACGCCCCATGGCGCCATGATCGCCCCGGCCCTGCTCCCGGGCACCAAGCCGGGTCAGACGCTGCTGGCGCGTATCATCTTTACCGACTACCGGGCGGCTGCAAGCTTCTCGCTCCAGACGCTGTCACCGGCGCAGGCCGCCGCGCGGCTCATGGGCTGCCTGCTCAACGCCCGGAACCGGCCGGACCACGGGTTGGTCGACGCCGTCCGCCTGGCCGAACGCATCCCCGCCTTTCAATTAATTTATGGTGATTGCGACCAGCTTGGCGAACACGGCGAACGGTTGTGGGCGGAACCATCGGCCCGAGCCTGACTGAATGCTCCCTCCTTCAATCCCACCGCCAAGGCGCTGGGGCGCAGAGAATTCTCGAGGGTCTGAAAAAAACTAAAACCCTGCTTGGCGTCTTGGCGTCTTGGCGCGAGCAGCAGTCGTTCCGGTTGGGCGAGCACGGCGAACGGTTGTGGGCGGAATCACCTGCCCGCGCCTGACTGAATGCTCCCTCCTTCAATCACACCGCCAAGGCGCTGAGGCGCAGAGAATTCTCCAGGGTCTGAAAAAAACAAAACCCTGCTTGGCGTCTTGGCGCGAGCAGCAGTCGTTCCGGTTGGGCGAACACGGCGAACGGTTGTGGGCGGAACCACCTGCTCGAGCCTGACTGAATGCTCCCTTCTTCAATCACACCGCCAAGGCGCTGAGGCGCAGAGAATTCTTGAGGGTCTGAAAAAAACTAAAACCCTGCTTGGCGTCTTGGCGCGAGCAGCAGTCGTTCCGGTTGGGCGAACACGGCGAACGGTTGTGGGCGGAACCACCTGCTCGAGCCTGACTGAATGCTCCCTCCTTCAATCACACCGCCAAGGCGCTGAGGCGCAGAGAATTCTTGAGGGTCTGAAAAAAACTAAAACCCTGCTTGGCGTCTTGGCGTCTTGGCGCGAGCAGCAGGCGTTCCGGATTCGTCACGGATGGAAAATTTCCAGGTTGGGCAGCGCCCAGCAGCGGTGGCCCATGTCGCGCGCCAGCGCGGCCAGGCCTTCGGTTTCGATGTAGCCCTTGTAGCTCGCGGCAGGAAACACCAGCCCCTCCCGGTGGAGGTCCGCCCGGACGAGCAGCATGGTGCCCCCCACGCCATCCACCTCCACGCACGGGTGCCGCCGGAGTTCGGACAGGTACAGCCGGCCGAATCCCTTGGGTGGCTGCAGGATGCCGTCCAGGAGGTAAGGCGACCAGTCGAGGGCCTCGGCACCCGGCTTGAGCTTGAAGGTGTTCAGGTCGAAAGTCTCCCGGGTGTCCAGCGAGAGGCAATGGGGCGCGACGATGTCCCGGCCCGCGGCGAGGAGCTGCTGGATGACGTCTGCGGGCCAGGCGGCCACGTCGGCGTCGATCCACAGCACCCACTCCTCGTCCGCCAGCGCGCGGGCCAGCAGGTAGTTGCGACTCCGGGCCAGGATTGACCGCCGCCGGAACTGCTGACCGGGCTCCCAGCGGGGCTGGTCGGAGCGGTAGTGAAAATGCCGCTGGAAGAGCAGGGCGCGGGCGAACTCCGCCTGCAGCGCCGGCAGGCGCTGGCGGAGCCAGTCGGCGGTGCCGTCGCGACTGTCGCTTTCCAGGAAGGCGATGGACAGGTTCGCGTGCGGGTATGTCAGTGCCGACAGGTTCGCCACCAGCCGCGGCAGGAACGGCACGGCGTCCTTCACCGGGATCAGGATGAGGACGTGGGGCGGCGCGCCGCCGCGCCGGGGCCGGCCTGGCGGCGGCGGATCAGCCGGAGCGGGCCCCGTGTCCGGCGGGGCTGGGACCGATCCGGCGGGTTGCGGCCGCGGCGCGACCGGCGCTGCTCCGGCGGCCGATCCGGCGGGGAGTGCCGCCGGCGGTGCGGGTTCGCCCAGCAGGTCGAGTCGGAGACGTTGCCCGAGCGTCGCCAGCATGGGCTCGTAGATCTCGCCGTCAAACCGCTCGCCCGCCGCCTGCCAGTGCGCGTCCCAATGGGCGGCCTCGAAGGTGTTGGCGCCGTGGCACACGTAGACGAACAAGTCCGGGCGGTCCAGCAGGGCGATCCGGCCCTCGCGGACGACGCGCTCCACGGCCGGCGTGTCCTCGCCCTTTGCCTGGTCCGGGTACGGCGGCAGGCTCGACCGGGCGCAGAGCATCGAACCCTCCCACAACCGGGCGCACGACACCGCCAGGCGGCGCCGGTCGGGCCACCAGATGTACTGGCGCTCCAGGAGGCAGGCGTCGGCCCGGAGCGCCGTCACGGCCGCGAGCTGGAGTTCCAGCCGGTCGGGGGCCGAGAGATCGTCGTCGTCCCACTGCGCCAGGTAGTCGCCCGTGGCGGATGCCACGGCCAGATTCCGCAAGGCGCCCAGGGTCAGGTTGCCGGCGGGGAGCCGCCGGTGAACGATCCGCGGGTCCGCGGTCGCTTCGATCCATCGGGCCAGGGCGTCGTCCGCCCCGTCGTCCACGATCACCAGCTCGCGGTGGGGCCAGGTCTGCTGCCGGAAACACTGGACCGCCCGCCGGGCCAGCGCCGGCCGGTTCTTCGTCACCATGAGGCAGGACACCCGGGGTGGCGGCGTCGCGCGGCGCAGGGCCGCCCGGCCCGGTTCCGCCGCCAGCCGGACGGCGGCCTGGCTCTCCCCGTTGGCCAGCAGCGCCACCGCCAGCGGCGGCGCCGGCGGTTTCTCCTTCTGCCGCCACCAGCCGCCCCGCCAATGGTGGATTCCGTACGCCGTCCGCCGCACCTGTTCCCGCGCCTCCGGCGGCAGGTCGGCCCAGGTGGTCTCGTTGTCGATGGGATACAGCAGCTCGGGGGGCACGAGGTGAATCGCGCCCGGATCCGGGTAGGATCCGATCGCGCGGGTCAGGAAGAACGGCCCCGTGGCGTCCAGCGGCCCGGGGCAGCGGCAGAAGACGGCCAGTTTGGCGAACACGTGCTCCCAGAAGGGATGCCCGGGCACAGACGCCATCCAGGCGTTGGCCACGATCCGGTTCAGCTTCCGCTCCCGGGCCTGAGGCCGTTCCCGGTGCGCGTCGGGCTCCAGGCCCAGCACGACCGCATGGCCGGCCAGCAGCGGATCCATCGGCCGCAGGCATTCGAAGTCCAGGTCCGCGTAGACGCCGCCGTAGCGGTGGAGAATGAAGTAGCGCGCCGCGTCGGCGCGCATGATCGGCTCGGGGTAGGCATCGTAGACGGGCAGGAACCAGGAGTAGTGCCGGCGGATGAGCTCGCGGTTGTCCGGATCCGTCCAGAGGTGGAGGGTCCAGCCGGGGTGATGGGCCGGCCAGGTACGCTGGAAGGCGGCCAGGGCCGGCGGCACGTCGGCGTCCCGCCAGGTCTGGTGGATGATCCGGGGAATCGCCGGCGGTGGCGAATCAGCGGCCTGGTCTCCAGCGGAAACCGGAGCGTGGCCGAACGTGTGGATGGGCGGCGGGTGGGGGTTGGCCAGCGGCGCTGCGGCGGCTTCCGGATGGCAGACCGCCGGCTCGGACCGAGCCAGGCAGGTTTCGATGAGGCAACAGGCCCTGGCCACGCCGTCTTCCGCGCTGATCCGGGTGCCCAGCGCGCGGGCCTTGTCCCGGGCCGCCGGGGCCAGCACCTTGTCCCGGAGCACGGCGGCCAGTCCGTCGGCGGTCATCCGGAAGGGGTGCATGGCCGCGCCCGCGCCCAGGTCCGCCACCCGGCTGGCGTTGTACACCTGGTCGTTGCCGAACGGCTCGATGAGCAGTGGGCAGCCCTGCCGCAGCGCCCGGGCGATGGAGCCGATGCCGCCGTGCTGGATGGCCGCGGCGGCGCGGGCGAACAGCCAGTCGTGGGGCAGATCATCGGCGAACCGTACCGTCCGACGGTCGGCGCCGGGCGGCAGGTCGGCTTCCGAAAAACCCGTCCAGCCCCGCTGGACGAGCAGGGGCCGGCCCAGGCGGCCGGCGGCCGCCACATGGACGGCCAGGATCGCGCGCGGATCCTCGAGCGGCTGGCTGCTGAACGCCAGCACCAGCGGTCCGCGCTCGCAAAACCGCTGCAGCTCGTCGTCCGGCTCCCACCCGGACCACGCCGGGTCCTCGAAGAACCAGAACCCGGTCTGCTCGAGGCTGGCGCGGGGCTGGAGCTGGTTCAGGTCCGGACGGCTGAAATGGGGGCTGCTCCCCAGGATGACGTGGCGGGCGAACATCCAGCCGGGGGCGAACGGCGGCGGCGGCTTCGCCACCCCGAGCCGGTCCAGCACACCGGCGGTCATGTCGGTGAGGATCGCGTGCTCCGCGCGCAGGGCGTGCTGGCGGGCGGCGCGCTCCTCGTCGCGGATCGGCTGCCAGAACGTGTACGGGTTCACGGAGAGGGTGAGCCACGGGATGTCCGTGGCGGCGTGGGCGAGAAAACCCTGCACCCGGATCGAGGTGGCCAGCAGCAGGTCCGCTCCCCGGCACAGCGCGATCAGTTCCCGGGTCTGGACCGTGAGCGCCTCGGGCTCCATGAAGCGGGCGTTGGGATGGGCGGCCGGGTCGGGGTGGTTCCAGTGATCCCAGGCCCAGGCGTTGGCCCGGGCCTCCGCGGGACCGCGCTCGACATCCGTCAGGGCGACGGCATCCAGGCCGGCGCGTCGGGCGTACGCGTGCATGGCCTGGTTGATCGCCAGGCGCACGCCGTGGCCCCGGTCGGCCAGCGCCCGTCCCAGGGCGATGAAGGGGAGGTGGTCACCCAAGGTGCCGGAAGTGTAGATGACGATGTTGGCCATGACCGGTCAGCGGATGCGGCGCGCCCGGCCTGCGGACGGCCGGGCGGCGGGGTGTCCGCCGTCAGACGGAGAAGGAACGGGTTTATCCGGGCAATGAGAACAGATAGCCGATCAGCTCGTTGCTGTTCCGGCTCCCCACGCCCATCCGCAGGCTCATCGTGGCGTTGCTGATGTTGCAGGTGAACGCGAACGGGAACGACACGTTGCCCACCGAGGCCGTGCCGCTCCTGTAGGCACCGGGAATGCCGCTGATCGGGGTGCCGTTGAAGATGAGCTCGCCGCAGGGCGAGACCGAAACATACAGGCTGGCGGAGTCCGTCACCCCGCTGGCCGGGTCCTCGTATTCGAACGCGGCCACCCGGTCGTACAGCGGTTGCTCGCCGGCGCGCTTCGGCGGAGTGAGAATCCTCAGATTGGAAAGAAGGATCATGTTCAGGGAGCCCTGCGCGTGAACGGGCAGTTCGACCATCTCCACCACCGGCCGGGTCCATTCGCGGGGTAGCGCCTTGAGCGCCGCCGCCGCGCCGCCGGCGGCCACCAGCGTCCGGAGCAGCCGCCGCCGGCCAGCTCCCACTTCGGCATTCGACTCGGGGAATCCGTCGTGATCGTCGGCCATGATGCCTCCCGGCCTGACTTGATTCTGAAGAACAAGGAATACTCTTTTCCTATCACAATCGCCGTGAGTTTGTCAAACCAATTGACCGCGGCTATAATTCAATCCGGTTGCGACAGCGGAGGGCCATGGTGCGAATTGACCTCGATGCGCTCCTGGCGACAGGCACCCTTCCCGGGGCTGAAGGAGGCCTGGACCGCCGCCACGCCACCGTCCGCCAGGTGGCGGAGTTGCTGGCTCGCCGGCCGCCGGCGGTCCTGGTGGAGACCGGGTGCCAGTCCAACCGCCTCCTGAGCGCGCACGGGATGTCCACGACCATCTTCGGCGCGCTCGCGGAGCGGCATCGCGCCGTGCTGCACACCGTGGACATCGACGCGGAAAAGATGAAACGATGCCGGGAGCTGACCGGCGCCTATGCCGCCTGCATCCGGTACACGGTGGGCGATTCCGTCAGATTTCTGGCGACGTTTGGGGGATCCATCGATTTTCTCTACCTCGACTCGTACGACTTCTCCCCGGAGTGCGGCGAAGCGTCCCGAGGGCATCAGCTCGCCGAGATCCGGGCGGCGTACGACAAACTCAGCCCCAACGCGGTCGTTCTCCTTGACGACGCGAACGTGCAACGCTACTTCCACTTCAAGCTGGACGCACTGAACGTGCAGGGGAAGACACCGTACGCCCACCGCTTCCTGTTGGATCGGGGGGCGGTCTGCCTGGCCGACTACCCGAACGCTCAGCGGCTGTATGTGTTCGGCCCACCGGCCTGACGGGAATCCGGGCGTGCTCAGGCGGCCGGCGTGGCTGGCCAGGGGGGACAGATCCAGCAGGCGGCAGGGTGGTCGTTTACCAGGCGCCCCAGGGCCTCCATAAACCGGCCGGCGTCGGCATCGAGGGCCCAGTGGTGGGTCAGCAGGCCGATGGGTTTCGTGCCGTCGGCCAGGCCCAGCCGCCGGGCGCGCAGGGCGCTGAGGAGCCGCCGCGCCGCTTCCGGCGCGCCCACAAAGCCGGGCGCGTCGCTCCACCGCACGAGGTCCAGGTTCGCGCTGACGAGGGCGACGCCGGGGGCGAACTCCGGCGGATGCTGCCGCGCCAGCATGGACACGCAGCGGATACCCGCCTCCGGCAGGCGCGCCGCCACCCGCTGGGAGATCGAGTGCCATGGCGGCACCAGCACCGGCGGCACCCGCGCCGCGCCGAACAGCTCCAGCAGCCGGGCGCGACCTCGCGCCAGCTCGGCCAGGACGACGTCCGCGGGACGGCCGTCGCCCAGCTCCGACCGACCGCCGGCGGGCTCGTGGTTGGCGTGCGCCCAGCCGTGCTGCAGGACTGTGACGAGCGCCGCGTCGCCGGCCGCCTCGAGCAGTCCGGTCCGGGCGGCCGCCGGAATGACCGACAGGCTGACGGGGATGGCAAGGCTTTGGGCGATGCCCAGCATCCGGTTCAACTCCGGCCGCGGGGCGGTGGCGTCGTCGTCGCGCCACCAGAACGCCGCGCGGCGGCCGGCTGCGCCCCACCGGTCCAGCTCGGCCGCGAGCGCGTTCACGGCGACGGGTCCGGCGGAACGGCCGGCGCGGTCCGGTCCAGGATGGCGCGGGGGTGTCCGCGCCGGTGCAGCAGGTGGGGGTAGCGCGGCGGCTCGTAGTGGTTTTCGGCGGTGAACGGCTCGGCGAACCGCCCGGCCGTCAGGTCGCTCCGGACGAAGAACGCGTTCACGCCGGAGTAGTCGCAACCCACCAGGCAATAGCCGAGGCGGCGGCCGAGACGCTCGAACGCCTTCAGGCTGGCGCCGGCGTTCTGCGAACCGTCCCACGCCCGGTCGGCGGCGTAGCGGACCTTCCAGTCGATCGCCGGCGGGATGGCGGCGTTGTACTCCACCACCACCGCCCGCGGCGCGAACTCGTTGAGGGCCTCCCAGGCGTAGTAGGTGTTCTGGTCGATGTCCAGGGAGAGCAGGTCGAATTCCCGCGGCACGCCCAGCTCGCGCAGCAGACCGGCGGCGTTGTCCCGGTCCACGGCGGCGACGCGATGGGCCAGGCAGCCGTCCTGGAGGTCCGGCCGCGAGGCGATGTTCGCGAGGAACGTGTCCCGCCCGTCGATCCAGCAGCCCGTCCATCCCTGCGACAGCAGGAACGCCGTGTTGTTCTCGGTGCCGTCGCCGACGCCCATCTCGACGAAGCGCCGGGAGCCGGGACCGATGCGCTGAAAGATTTCGTGGATGATGCCGTCCTCGCCGTTCTGCGAGTTCACCTGGAAGGCGTGGCGCGGCAGCCGGAGCGGCTCCTGGTAGCGGGGTGAGTGCTCCAGCTCCTCGCGCTGCCACCGGATCGCCTCCATGTTCCGGACGGCCTGGATCTCCCGCCGGACCTGGTCCAGCTCGTAGAACAGGGCCTGGGTGCACCGCAGGAAATCCTCCCGGCTCTTTTCGGCCGACTCGACGAGTCGGGCCAGCAGCTCCTGCTGCCGGTCCAGGGCCTCGCGCGTCCGGCGCAGCTCATGGCGCAGCTCCTGACTCAGTTCCCGGTTTAGCTCCTGACGCGGTTCCGGACGCGGTTCCTGATGCGGCTCCCGGTGCGGATTATGGCGGGGTTCCACAACATCCGGGGCATCAGGGAGTGGATCGTCGGGCATGCCTGCCTCCCGGCTCGCGCCGTCTGCGGTTTGTGGGCGACAACGTCGCCAGCATAGAATCGCCCCTGTCCCCGGTCAAGATGTTTCCGCCGCCGCCGGTATCGGTTGCGATCGCTGCGCACATTGTGCGGTGTGACCGGACGGGTTCTTGAGCGTCAGTTTCCGAATGTCAGAAAGAGAAGAATTAAGATGCTACGACAAGAACCGGTCTGGATTGGTGCTTCCTACTCTTGAAATCACCACGTAATGAGCTTATCGTTGAGCCAATTACATTTTGGAGGTTGCGATGGGCCGCGATGACCAGAGAGCATACGAAATGCAAATTGAATGGGGCAAAGAATTCATCAGACAATTGGTGGAAAAACACAACACGATAAGTGGAGATAATTCTGCTGTTGAAATTACCTGGGATCAAGATGATAAATTGTCTGATCGCTATCAATGGAGGCTGACAATAATACGAGGCGGGATTCCTTTGATCTTGATTTTTGCAGCAGAGGACCTTGCTGATCTTCAGAATACTCCTGAGATTCGATCCTTCTTCGTGAAAAATCTTGAACGGTTTCTCAGACCCCAAGCTAGTGGTTCTCTGTTTACTTTTCCAAGGAAAGTAACGTAAACGCAGGACACTATAGGCGAGAATTCGATTATCCTATTAAAACTGATGTCGGGCTAGGGGTGACCATGACCGAACGTCAACTCGCATTGGGTGGGGATCTCTTCATCGTCGACAACAGCGACCAGGACTGGAAGGTGCTGCGGTACCTTCAGCAGTGGTGCCAGATCTCGAAGTCAGTGGACATCGCCACCGGCTACTTCGAGATCGGGGCGCTGTTGGCGCTGGACGGCGACTGGCAGAAAATCGACCATATCCGAATCCTGATGGGGGACGAGGTATCCCTGCGCACGAAGCAGGCGTTCGAAAAGAGCCTGGGTGCCATCCGGCGCAAGCTGGACGACAGCCTGGAGCATGAGAAGCTGACCAATGATTTCCTGTCAGGGGTTCCCGCGATCGTCGAGGCCATCCGGTCTGGGAAGATCCGATGCCGGGTCTACCGTAAGGACAAGTTCCACGCGAAGACCTACATCACCCAGGCCCGCATGGAGGTGCTAGGCGGCTTCGCCCTGGTGGGATCGTCCAACTTTACCAAGCCGGGGCTGACGGATAACGTGGAGCTGAACGTCCAGATCACAGGCCGCCAGGTCGTGAGCTTGAAGGAGTGGTATGAGCGGCACTGGGATCATGCCGAGGACGTCTCCCCGGAGCTCCTCCGGGTCATCGAGCGGCACACCCGCGAGTACACCCCCTTCGAGGTCTACGCCAAGGCCCTCCAGGAGTTCTTCCGGGGGCACGAGATGACCGCGGGAGAGTGGGAACAGAGCCAGTCCCGGATGTACCCAATTCTGGATGAATACCAGAAGCAGGGGTATCGGGCCCTTCTGAAGATCGCCTCGCAGTACGGCGGGGCCTTCCTTTGCGACGGCGTGGGTCTCGGCAAAACCTACGTGGGCATGATGCTGGTCGAGCGCCTGGTGGTCCACGACCGGAAGCGCGTGGCGCTCTTCGTGCCCAAGGCTGCCCGGTACGATGTATGGGAACGGGACATCCGCCGCTATCTGCGCTACCTCGGCGGCGATTTCAGCAACCTGGTCATCTTCAACCACACCGACCTGCTGCGGGGGAAGGAATTCCAGGAACGGTTCGACCGGGTGAAGGAACTCGCCGACGTGATCATCATCGACGAGGCCCACCACTTCCGCAACACCGGCACGCGCGGCCAGCCCGGCGAATTCAAATCACGCTACTGGCGGCTGTACGACATCGCCGAGGGGAAGACGATATACTTCCTGACGGCTACTCCGGTCAATAACCTGCTGACCGATTTTCAGCACATGATCGAGCTCTTCTCCCGTCGGGAGCATCCCGACCATTTCAAGGGCGCGCCGCTCGGCATCCACTCGCTGCCCGGCCATTTCCGCAAGCTGGAAAAGGCCCTCGACAAGCTCCTGGGAAAAAAGCAGACATCGAAAGACGAAGCGGTTCTGGAAACCAACGAGGCCGAAGCCGAAAAGGTCCTTTGGAACGACGACCTGTTTCGAGCGCTGGTGGTGCAGCGCAGCCGGGCATACGTGAAGCAGAGCCAGGAGCAGCATGGCGCCAGCCAAGCCATTTTCCCGCGGCGGGAGGCGCCCCGCGTCGCGGACTACCAGCTGCGGAAAACATACGGCCGGCTCCTCGATCTAGTGGAAAAGGCGTTCGAAAATGAGAAGCCGCTCTTCCGCCTGGCGGTCTACTACCCCTTGGCCTACTACATCGGACCGGACATGGAGAAGCAGGAGCGGACCTGGCTGGAAAACCGACAGAAGGCCGTAGTCGGCCTAATCCGTATACTGTTTCTGAAGCGTTTCGAAAGCTCCGCCCGCGCGTTTGAATCCTCCTGTGCAATCCTGCTCGTAAAACTGCTGGCCTGGGTGACCAGACACAGCGACACGCCCGCCGAGCTAAGGCGGTTGGACCGTTGGCGGCGGCAGAACGAAGATCTGCTAGCAGAGGTGCACGCGGCGCAACACGAGCTGGTGGGTGAGGAACCGGACGACGACATCATCGACCAGGAGCTGTTGGACGAAATCGAAACCCTGTCCGTCACCGAATACCAGGTTGACGAGATTCTAGATGAGACATTTCTGGACCTTGACGAGCTGGTGAGATTCCTCACCGAGCTGAAAAAGATCAAGCCGGCCAACGACGACAAGCTGAAGGCGCTCATCAAACTGCTCAAGACCGACAAGGACGCCCGGAATAGAAAGGTGCTCATCTTTTCCGAGTTCATGGCCACCGCACGCTATCTGAGAAATCAGCTCACGGCGGCCGGGATCAATGGCGTGGAAGAGGTGGACAGCTCCTCATCGGAGCGCCGAACGGACATCATCCGCCGCTTCGCCCCCTACTACAACCGTCCCGCGGAGGGCGGGGTGATGGATGGCATCGACCGCGAGACCCGAATTCTCATTTCCACAGACGTGCTATCCGAGGGCTTGAACCTCCAGGATGCCACGCGCCTGATCAACTACGATATCCACTGGAACCCGGTGCGCCTCATGCAGCGGATCGGCCGCGTGGACCGGCGGCTGAACCCGGAGATCGAAGCTCAGATGGTCACGGACCACCCGGAACTGGCGGCGGAGCGCGGGCGGGTGGTGTTCTGGAATTTCCTTCCCCCCGACGAGTTGGACAACCTGCTGCGTCTCTATTCCAAGGTCTCCCACAAGACGTTGCGCATCTCGAAGGTGTTCGGCATCGAGGGGCAGAAGCTGCTCCGGCCCGACGACGATTTCGAGGCGCTGAAGGATTTCAACCACCAGTACGAAGGCTCCACCAGCGTCACCGAGGGGATGCACCTGGATTACCTGCGGCTGCTGCGTGAGAATCCCGGCTTGGAAGAGAAACTGTCCGGCCTGCCGCTGCGCGTCTTCAGCGGCAAGGAGCACCCCCGGCCTGAGTCGCGGGCGGTCTTCTTCTGCTACGCCCTGCCGGCCCCGAGCGCCCAGGAACGGGACGAGAGCGCAGAGGACACGGCAAAGTGGACCGAATCGGCGGGCTTCACGCGGTGGTACCTGTATGATCTTGTCACCGAGAAGATCATGGAAGAGCCGGGTGAGATCATCGACTTTATCCGCAGCCAGCCTGATACACCGCGTCACCGAACCATCTCGGATAAGTCGCTCGCTGAAATCCGAAATCTCATTGACAAGCACGTGAAGAACACGTACCTCCGCCAGGTGCAAGCGCCCGTGGGTGTCCGCGCCATCCTGAAGGCGTGGATGGAACTTTCATAAGGGGGATGACGATGAAAGAGCAGGACAGAATCCGACTGCAAAGCATCCGGACGTTCCCGGCGCTGGTGAAATATCTCCGGGACGAACTGGGCTGGCCCATCGACACAGACGACTTTGAAGAGGATCTCACCTATGACTGGTCAGCCGAGGAACTCGGCCTGGATCCGAAGTCTGCGGCCAAAATCAAGAAGGTGAAGCAGCTCCGGCCGCTGGTGACGAACCAGCCATGGGGCATATTCTTTATCGAGTTCGAACCAAAGCGGCTGCCGGTGGTGGCTCTGCGCCGGATCCTGGGGCAACTGGTGATCCACAAGCAGGCCTCGGTCAGCCGGGCCCAGCGTCCGGCCTGGCATGTGGACGACTTGCTCTTCGTCTCGAACTACGGTGAGGGGGATTTCCGGCAGATCAGCTTCGCTCATTTCTCCCGTGATGAGGTCAAGCGGGACCTGCCCACTCTCCGGGTGTTGGGCTGGGACAACCTCGACACGCCCCTTCACCTGGACGACGTGAACGAAAAGCTTAAACAGCATCTGTCCTGGCCGGATGATGGTAAAGATGCAGCCTCCTGGCGCAAAGAGTGGGGCCAAGCTTTTGAACTTCGACACCGCGAGGTGATCCAGACTTCCAAGGAACTCTCCATACGATTGGCTCAACTGGCCCGTGCTATCCGGGATCGCATCAAATCTGCGCTTGCCATCGAGACGGAGCGAGGCCCCCTCACCAAGCTGATGAAGGCATTTCAGGAGGCCCTGATTCACGATCTCGACGCAGACAGTTTCGCCGACATGTACGCCCAGACCATCGCCTACGGTTTGCTCTCGGCCCGAATCGCCAACCCGAGAGCGCGAACCGCTGACGACTTGCCCGCCCAGATGCCCATCACGAATCCGTTCCTGAAGGAGCTGATGGAGACCTTTCTGCATGCGGGCGGACGGCATCGCCCATCCCGCGGACGGGGAATTGATTTCGATGAGCTGGGTGTGAGTGAAGTCGTTGAGCTCCTTGACGACGCCAACATGGAGGCCGTCATCCTCGACTTCGGCGACCGGAACCCGCAGGAAGACCCGGTCATCCACTTCTACGAGCTCTTCCTCAAGGAGTACGACGCCAGGAAACGCATGCAGCGCGGCGTCTTCTATACCCCGCGCCCGGTGGTCTCCTACATTGTGCGCTCCGTGGACGAGTTGTTGCGTACCGAGTTTGGTCTGGCCGACGGCCTGGCCGACACCACCACCTGGGGCGAGATTGCGAAGCGCCACAAGGACCTCAAGATCCCCAAGGGCGTCTCATCCGACCAAGACTTCGTCCAGATCCTAGACCCGGCTACTGGCACCGGCACCTTCCTCGTCGAAGTCGTCGAACTCGTCCACAAGACGCTCCTCGCAAAATGGAAGGCACAGGGCCACGGCGAGAAGAAGATTGACACACTTTGGAACGAATACGTTCCAAAGCACCTTCTCACGCGCCTGCACGGCTATGAGCTGCTGATGGCACCTTACGCCATCGCGCACCTCAAAATCGGGCTCAAGCTCTACGAGACGGGCTACCGTTTCGGTAGCGACGAACGGGCGCGGGTTTATCTGACCAATGCTCTGGAACCGGCGCAGGACTTCTCAGGGCGATTCAAGTTTGCGATTCCGGCCCTGGCCCACGAAGCAGACGCAGTTAACAAGATCAAGACGGCAAAGCGCTTCACTGTAATCACTGGCAATCCGCCGTATTCCGCGGCATCCCACAATCCAAGTGTGGACAGTGAAGGTCAGCTTACTTACATCGGCCAACTAATGCGCAAGTACTTCGAAGTGAATGGCCAAGCGCTAAATGAGCGAAATCCAAGGTGGCTGCATGATGACTATGTCAAGTTCATGAGGCTGGCGGAATCGGAACTTGCTCACACGGGCATCGGGGTGCTCGGAATCATTACAAATCATGGGTACTTGGCCAATCCTACATTTCGTGGCATGCGATTCTCTTTTCTGCAAACCTTCTCAAATATCATCATCACGGACCTGCACGGCAACAGTAAGCGGGGTGAGCGATGCCCCGATGGTTCATCGGACGAGAATGTCTTTGATATTCAGCAAGGAGTTGCTATTACAGTGGCAACGAAGTTAATTGGAAGACGATACGACTTTGCCCTTTCTTACGCTGAGCTGTTTGGTCTGCGTACCTCGAAGTATCAAGCGCTTCACAAAGGCAATCTATCCCAGCGGGAAGTGAGGCCAGCCGCGCAATTCTTCTTGTTCATTCCTGAGGATGAAGAACTTCGGAAGGAGTTTAACGCGGCGGTAGGGTTGTCTGAGGTGTTCGCTTCGTCAAGTGTGGGGATCGTCACAGGAAGAGACGGTTTGACTCTGCACTTCACGCCTAACGAGGCAGCTCAGATGGCGAAAGATTTCGTGATAATGTCGGCGGAGAAGGCGCGCCAACATTTTGAGTTGGGCGTAGACTCAAGAGACTGGAAGGTGCCACTGGCTCAGGCTGACTTGAGAGCACAACCTACTCGGGAGCAAGATTGCGTTCAGATTATGTATCGCCCGTTTGACGCGCGCTATACCTTCTACTCCGGCAAGTCTCGAGGCTTTCACTGCATGCCCCGTAGCGAGAATATGGGGCACATGCTGAGAATAAGAAACCTCGGCCTTATTACAGCACGCAGCAATAAATCGCAGCAGCCCGACCACTTTTTCTGCACACGCTTCATTTCTGAAGCTAAGTGCGGCGAGTCCACGACACAATCATGCCTCTTTCCGTTGCGTCTTTCAGAGGAAGCTGGAGGTCTCGTGCTTGGCGGGGGGATTCATCACGCTTTCCGTCAGGAGTTCCTTCGTCGCGTCTGTGAATCCCTGTTGCTTGAAAGCGATACGCTGACCGGTTTGCCAAATGGTATAACGCCTGAAGACATCTTCCACTATGCATACGCAGTGTTTTACAGTCCGCGCTATAGAAGTCGTTACGCAGAGTGCCTGAAAATTGATTTCCCGCGGTTGCCATTGACCGTGAACTTAGAGCTGTTCCGCGCTCTAGCCCGGCTCGGCAGCGAACTCGTCACTTTGCATTTGCTCGAATCCCCTAAGCTTGGTTGCCCCATCACCGAGTTCCTCGGCGGCCACGATCCTGAAGTCGAAAAAGTCTCTTGGTCCAATAGCACCGTCTGGCTGGACAAGGCGCAGACCACCGGCTTTGAGGGCGTGCGCGAGGAGGTATGGAAGTTCCACATCGGTGGCTACCAGGTTTGCGAGAAGTGGCTCAAGGACCGCAAAGGCCGCACGCTATCGAAAGACGACATCGCCCACTATCAAAAGATCATCGTCGCCCTCTCCGAGACCATCCGCCTCATGGCCGAGATCGACAAGGTCATCGAATCCCACGGCGGCTGGCCCGGCGCCTTTATCACTGAGGCCCGCGGTGAGAAATTATGATAGACTCTTTATCTATTGAGGGATTGGACGCTTACCAAATTATCAGCGATGTTAGCACAGTCGTCTGGGGCATTGGATATCATGCAGCTTAGCTGGGGAGAATCTATGAACTTTTGCGGCTGCTCAGTATCAATGGTTCTGTTTTTTCGCGCTTTCTGAATGGGATAGTCCAAACTTGACATTTTTCATAGTCTTATGAGATTTTTGTGATGCTGAAAAGAGGTGGACCGGGGGGAGCAGGAATGGTGTGGGCTTGTTTGCGACTAATTTTCAGTTGCTAATCAACTGGCTTTTTGTATAATTATGAGTGGTACACAAAAACTTCTGGAAAAACTCCGTTCCAAATCTGGCAATTTTACCTGGGATGAAGCGGTCACTCTTTTAAGTAGATTGGGCTATAAAATAATCAAAAAATCAGGTTCCAGACGACGCTTTGTGCACAAGGATTCTAAGCAGGTAATCAGCCTTCATGAACCACACCCGCAGAAAGAAATGCGCGACTACCAAGTGAATTACCTTATCGAACAGCTTTCAACATATGAGGATAAATGAGATGTCGACAAAACTGTTTTATAAGGGATTCACTGGATCAGCAGAAGTCAGTATTGAAGACCAGTGCCTCTTTGGGAAAATTGAATTCATTGGGGATTTGATCACTTATGAGGGCAACGATTTTAATGAACTGAAATCAGCATTTGAATCTGCCGTAGATGAATACATTGAAACTTGCAAAGAGATTGGGAAGGATCCTGAAAAACCTTTTAAAGGGTCTCTGAATGTTCGTTTTGGTCCAGAGCTTCATCGAAAAGTCGCTCTGGCTGCAAAAGAAAGGGGCATTAGTATTAATGAATTTATTGCAAACGCCGTTGAGAATCATATTACAGCAAAACGTGAAATCCATATTCATCACCATGAAGCAGAACATGCTCCGCAACTGGCAACGGGTCCTGTCCCTAATTTTGGGCCGCAATCCGATTTGGGGTGTTCAAGATGGCAAACGAATATAGCCTTAAAAAATTAGAAGAGATTGATTTTCGAGGACATGAAGTAAATAAGTGTTCATTCGAGATCTCAAAAAAACCAAAACCTGATGAGAGTGGTTACGTCACATTACAGGCGGATACAAACCTTGTTTCTGACGAAAATACTCCCGAGAGAATGCTATGTGTTGCAAACCTCTTGTTGCGGGCTTTCACCGGAGACTCGAAAAAACGAAGTGAAAATGACCCGGTCGTTTTTTCAATCTCTGCGCAGTTGATTTTGCATTATTCATTGAAACGCCCCAAGATATCTTTGTCCAAACTGAATAGTCTCAAATGGTATTTTCAATCGCACGCCATGATTGTTTTCCACATCATGGTGAAGGATCTTCTGAAGGATACGCCTTTTTGTTTGTTGGGTGCCCCACCCTTTCGTTTGAAGTGAACGATTTCAATTAGTCGTGCGAACTGCTTGAAAGCAGATAGCTCGGCAATCCATCGTAAGCGTTTATTAATCTCTTCAACTTATCCCTGTCAATGAGACTCATTGCAGCGGAATGCTTGGACAAAAAAGATAAAGGGCTTCGATAACTCGAAGCCCTATGAGTTCTGGTACGCCTGGCGCGAATCGAACGCGCGACCCCTGGTTCCGGAGACCAGTGCTCTATCCCCTGAGCTACAGGCGCAAATAGAGAAAACCTTTTACCATGAATTGGGGAGGGAATCAAGATCAGAGTTGGGAGATAGGAGATAGGAGACAGGAGATAGGAGTTGAGAATTCCAAGCCCGTCGTATTCGTAATCGTAATTCGTAATCGTGATCGTAATCGAGGTTCGTTTACGATTCCATGATTCCTGCACGCAGTCCCAACCCGGCGTAGCCGGAACCCATTGATTGAAAATATCTGGAATTCACTCGTCTAACCATCTGTTCACGATCGGCCCGGCGCCTGAGACATGCGCACGATCCACCGGTTGGCAACGCGGAGGTACCGCGAGCGGCAGCGAGCGGTGCGAAAGCCCACTCGTCACCCCTTACCCCCAGTGCCCAACCACTCTGTCTGTGCCGCTTGAATGCCCGTCCGGAGTCAAAGGGCAAACCATCGCCGCGAGGTTTGCAACGACACGCCAGGTTGCGTGACCTGCACTCCCGCCACCGTGATGGAATGGCGTCGCGGCGTCGGGACATCGAGGCGGCTGGCCCATCGCGCCGCTCGCTGCCGCGCGCGGTACCTCCCGCCGGCCGGCAGCTTGATCTTGCTCGTGGCTTCAGTAAAAAATCCTGCCAAAAATTGGCAGAAAATCGGGAGTAACTGAGTAATCGTAATCGATGCTCGAGGCTCGTTCCCGCCATGAGGAATTCGAACATCGAACTTCGGTTATAATGCTGGCATTCAGCCCCCTGATTCAAAAGTCAGAACCCAGAACCCAAGACCCATGATACGGAACCAGAACCCAATAGTCCTTGGTGTCTTGGCGCCTTGGCGTGATGATCTCCGCGAGTCGAACGGGAGGCGCAGGCCCGGCTTGCCCCGGACGGTGGAGTGATAGTATGATGGAATCCCCCGATCGTGAAACCTGGCAGATCCGCGGGGCGAGGGGAGGCGCGCGATGCCCGACATCGTCATCCTGATGGCCCGGTTCGGCAACGGCCACGCCAGCGCCGCCGCCAACATCGCCGAGGCGATCCGCCTCGAGCGGCCGGACCTGAGCGTGGCGATCGCCGACGCCTACGCCGGTCTCCAGCCGTGGTTGTACCAACTGCTCCAACGGCTGTACCGGCGCGTGATGAACCGGCACCCCCGGACGTGGCGCCTCTTCTTCCGCCTGGTAAGCCGCCCCGGCGCCGCGGTGCGCCCGGCGTTGGCAAACCCCCGGATGCGGGAGTTCTTCGCCACGTTCGCCGAGAAGTACCGCCCGAAGGTGGTGGTCACCACCTATCCCATGTACAGCGCGGCGCTGGGTCACTTTTACGGCGACGGGGCGGCGCGCCCGTTCCGGCTCGTCTCGGTGGTCACCGATTCCATCACCATTCACCCGGCCTGGACGGAGGGGCCGTCGGATCTCTACCTCGTGGCCGACGAACTGACCGCCGCCCACCTGGTCCACGGCGGGATTCCCGCGGCGACGGTCCTCGTGACAGGATTCGCCGTGCCGCCGGTGTTCGCGGAGAAGGCGCGGGCCGCGGCGGCCGCCGCCACCGGCGCCTCCGCCGCCACCGGAACCGCGACGGCCGGACCGCGGATCCTCCTGCTTCCCAACCTGCCGCGGCGGGAACTGTTCGAGGTGCTCGCGATCCTGGGAAGCCGGCCCGAGGTGAAGCTGGTGCTGTCGATGTTCAGCCGCAAGGAGCTGATCCCGGCGACGGAGCGGTTCGCGCGGACCCTGCCCGCCGCCGTGGAAGTCCACCCGTGGATTCCCGACGTCAGCCATCAGCTGTTTGAGACGGACCTGGTGGTGACCAAGGCCGGCGGCGCCCTGGTGCACGAGGCCATCGCGGCCGCGTGCCCCATGGTGCTGGCCCAGGTCACGCCGGGGCAGGAGGAGGGGAACGCCCGGCTGGTGGAGGCCATGGGCCTGGGGCTGGTGGCGCCCGATTACCGGCGGCTCCGCAAGGCGCTGGCGTTCCTGCGCGACACGGACTTCGTCGCGCTGCCGGCCATGCGCCGCAACCTGCTGGCCATGCGGCGCCTCGACGGCGCCCGGCGCATCGCCCGCGTGGCCGCGGCGCTCGCCGGCGGGGCCGAGCCGACGGCCGCCGCCGCAGGAGAGCGGTCCCCGCGAAGCTAGTCGATCTCGAACGCCAGCCGCATCACCACCTGGTATTCCACGGCTTTGCCGTTGACGATCCGGCCGCGCATCTCGGCCACCTCGAACCAGTTCAGGTTGTGCAGCGTCTTGGACGCCTTGGCGATGGCGTTATCGATGGCCTGCTGGTAGCCCTCGGTGGAGACGGCCGCCACCTCGATCCGCTTGAACACCTTCTCGTGGTCCTTCGGCGCGGCGTCATGCTTGCCCTTGTTCTTGCCCATACGCACTCCTTCGGCGACAATATCGAATGGGTCTATCGTATCACAACCCGTCGGAGGAACCGTGACCGGGGTGGTCCTGATCCGCATCGCCTGGAACCTGGCCGTCGGGATCTGGCTGGTGACGGCCGCGGCGCGCTTCGACTACTGCCACTACCGTCGGCTGGGGCGGCGGATGTTCAGCCTGTCGCGGGAGAAGTGGAACTTTTCCCCCGACGAGCGGCAGTGGCTGCGCCGCTTTCTGCTGGGTCTCGTGGCGGGGCTGCTGGGCAACGCGGTGATCGCCGGCGTGGAGCTGATCGCCGTGGCGGCCGGGGTGCCGTGAAATCCGGAGGATGGGAGTCGATTATGGAATCGCGGCGAGGGAACATCGAGATTGTCGCCACCGTGGGACCGGCGAGCGAAAGCTACCGCGCGCTGGCGGCGCTCCGAACGGCGGGGGCGGACGCGTTCCGCCTGAACCTGGCCCACGCCTCGCCGGAGTGGCTGGCCTGCACGGTGGACGCCGTCCGCCGCGCGGCGCCCGATCCGGCGGACCAGCGGCTCATCGCCGACCTGCCGGGGCGCAAGCCGCGGACCGGGGCGATGGAACGGCCGCTGGCCGTCCGGCCCGGCGATGCGGTCTGGTTGGGCGATGCGGCGGCGGCTCCCGCCGGCGCCGCGGCGGTGCCGTTCGACCTCGACACCGTGGCGCCGGTGCCGGCGTCGAACGACACCGTCCGCCTGCGCGACGGGCAGGTCCGCCTCGCGGTGCGCGAGGTCCGGCGGGACGGTCTGCGGACGGAGTGCCTCGACGCTGGGGAGCTGACGAGCCGCATGGGCGTCACCTGGGGGGACGGCGAGGCGCGGCTCCGCGCGGAGGTGTGGACGGGGGCGCTGGCGGCGTGCTGGGCGTTGGGCGTCCGTCGGTACCTCGTCTCGTACTGCGACGGCCCGGCGGACCTGGCGGCGGTGGCGGCGCGGCTTCCGGGACCGGCGCTGCTGGTCCCGAAGATCGAGACCGAGGCGGCCGTGACCGCGGCCGATGCGCTCATCGCCGCGGCGGAGTGCCTCTGCATCGCCCGCGGCGACCTCGGTACCCAGGTGCCGCCGGCCCGGCTGCCGGGGATCGAACGGTGGCTGCTCGAGGCGGCCCGCGCGGCGGGCAAGGGCATGCTCCTGGCCGGCGGCCTCCTGCCATCGGCCGCCGCGGGCCGGGCGGTGACGCGGGCCGAGCGGGCGGCGCTCCATTACGCCCTGGTGCACGGCGCCACCGGCTTCATCCTGTCGGAGGAAACGGCCGTGGGGCCGGAGCCGGCGGCGGCGGTAACGGAACTGCGCGCGCTTGTTGAAGCATGGGAGGAGCAGGGAATCGGTGAGTCGGTGAATGGGTGAGTCGGTGAATGGGTGAATGGGTGAATCGGTGAATCGGTGAATGGTTACTATGATCTGGGTTCTGAGATCCAGCACCCAGGTCCCAGAACCCAGGTCCCAGGTCCGATGTCCGAAGTCCGTGAAATGGAAACGAGCCACGAGCCCCGATAACGATTACGAGCACGATTACGAATTCCGATTACTCAGTTACCCCCGTTTTTCTGCCAATTTTTGGCAGGATTTTCGCCGCGCCTTCGGACGGGTTGCCCACTCCATTATCGATCGACACCGTCTCCGCATTCACGACGAAAATAACCAGGCGCAGCCCCGCGAACGCGGGGCAGCGCCTGGAAAGAAAGACAAAATGGATGGGTCGCGCCCCGCGGCTGCGGGGCGCGGAGAACGGGTTGTTGCGAACGCCGCACTTCCCCGCGCCCCGTCTCCGGGGCGCGCATTCTGTAAACACCATCGCTTGTCCAGGCGCTGCCCGGCTGCGCCTGGCTATTTTCGTGGCGATCCGAACAGCGTGCCGAATCACACACAAGGTTGAACGGAGTGGAAATTTACAATCACCAGTGATGGGTTCCGGCTACGCCGGGTTGGAAAAGAGACTAAGAGGCGAAGAGGGATTCGACGAAGTCCTCGGGGCTGAAGTCGATGAGGTCCTCCATCTTCTCGCCCACGCCCACGTAGCGGATGGGCAGCCGGAGCTCGCGGGCGATGGCCACGACGACGCCCCCCTTGGCGGTGCCGTCGAGCTTCGTCACGATGAGGCCCGTGACGCCCGAGGTCTTGAGGAACTCGCGGGCCTGGACCAGCCCGTTCTGGCCGGTGGTGGCGTCGATGATGAGGTAGACGTCGTGAGGGGCGCCCGGCACCCGCTTGGCGGCCAGGCGGTGCATCTTCTCCAGCTCCTTCATCAGATTGAGCTTGGTGTGGAGCCGGCCGGCGGTGTCCACGATGACCACGTCGGCGCGGTCCCGCGCGGCGACGTCCAGCGAGTCGTGAAGCACCGCGGCGGGGTCGGCGCCCTGGCTCTTCTTGATCAGCGACGCGCCGGAGCGCTGGGCCCAGATCTCCACCTGCTCAATGGCCGCGGCGCGAAACGTGTCGGAAGCGCAGATGACCACCCGTTGGCCGGCCTGGCTCAGCCGGTGCGCCAGCTTGCCGATGGTGGTGGTCTTTCCCACGCCGTTGACGCCCACGACGAAAACCACCCGCGGCTGGCCGGCGGCCGGGACGGGCGGCGCCGGCGGCCGGGTGGGCGACGGCTTCCTTTCGGCGGGCGGCGCCGGCGGCGGCTGCGTCAGGATCTCGAGGAGCGTGCCCTTGATGAGCGCCGCCAGGGCATCGAAATCGTGCAGGGCGTCGCGCGAGACCGCCTGCCGGACGCGCTCCAGGATTTCCTCGGTGGTCTTGACGCCGATGTCGGCGCCGATGAGGATGGTCTCGAGCTGCTCCAGCGTCGAGGCGCTGAACTGTTTCTCGCCCAGGACCAGGGTTTCGATGCGGCCCACCAGCTGGTCCTTGGTGTTCTTGACCGCGTGTTTCAGCTTGTTGAAAAAGCCGGTTACCATGATGGCACGTCCCGATCAGTATTCGTATATTTCGCCGTGGTAGAGCGCCTTGCGCTCGCCGTCCCGCAATTGCACGCCGAGCGCCCCGTCATCCATCAGACCGCAGGTGGTGCCCAGCAGCGGCCGACCCCGCTCGAAGAACTTGACCTTGCGCCCGTGGGCGAACGAGGAGGATTCCTCCCACAGCCGGCGCAACTCCGGCCAGGCGCCGTCGCCCAGGCGGTCGAGGTTCGCGTCGAGACAGCCCAGGACGCGCATCAGCAGGTCGTGCCGGGAGGCGGTGGCGCCGGTGGCCTGGGCGACTGAAACCGCGCGGGTCCGGATGTCGTCGGGGAACGCCGTCTGGGTCACGTTGATGCCGATCCCCACCACGAGATGGCGCAGCACGTTGTCCTGCAGGCTGGACTCCACGAGGATGCCGCCCAGCTTGCGGCCCTGCCACAGGACGTCGTTCGGCCACTTGATGTCGAGGTGGCGGGCCAGCGCCGGATGGGCCTGGGCCAGGGCCTGGGCCACCGACAGCCCGGTCACGAGCGTCACGCAGTGCGCCTGCGCCAGCGGCACCATGGGCGCCAGGAAGAGCGAGGCGTAGATCCCGTGGCCGGCCGGGGAGTGCCAGGTGTGGTCCAGCCGGCCCCGCCCGGCGCGCTGGGCATCGGCCACCACCAGTGTACCCGGCGAGATGTCGCCGGCCTCGCCGAGGGCGCGGGCCGTGGAATTGGTGGAATCCACCTCCCCGAAGCCGCGGATGTGGCGGATGTGGCGGAGCGCCTCCAGCTCGCACGCCATGGGCGCGTAGGGGCAGCCGGACGGATCCCTCGGGGTTCGGGACGGGTTGGCGCCCGGATGGGCGCTGGAGTGCGGCGGATGCGTTTTGCGGTTCATGGTTGCCGTGTTTCGCCGGAAGGCGGCGAAAAGATCACATTATACCCAAAATCGGCGGCGCGTCCAGTCGCGGATCCGCCGCGGACCCACAAGCGGTCCGGTGGTGCATGGCGCTGGGGGGACGGATTGCATTGACGGACGCGCGGACACGCGGTCGTCTCGTTCGCTGCCGCGCGCCGCGGTCGGCCGGCTCAGAACTTGCCTTCGTCCTTCAGCCGCTTCAGCTCGTTGCGGATGATGGTCTCGGACAGGTCCGGCACCACTTCCCAGGCGATCTCCCGGACCGCTTTTTCGCTCAGGCGCTCGATGACCATCCTGGCGATGCGGGTGACCAGGTCTTCGTTCAGTTCGGTCGCGGCCGCCGGAACCGGCGCCTCGGCCGGCTCGCGGGCGGGCATGACCGGCGCCGCAGCGGGGACGCTGACGACGGGAGCCGGAGTCGCCACGGCCTCGTCGATCATGAAATCTTCGGACGGCGCCGCCGGTTCGGGCTCGGCCACGGCCGCGACGCGAGGAGCGGCCGCCGCCTCGCGTTCGCGGCGGACCGCGTCCTCGAGACTTTGCTGCCGCGCGATGAGGCGGTCCAGGCCGATGAGTTCGAAGATGCCCAGGATGTCCTCGTCGGCGGGGCGATGGAGACGGCGGGCCAGCGACGGCACCGCCAGCAGATCGGGTTCGGCGGCGGGCACAGGCGTCGCCGCCGGTATGAACAGCTCCTCTTCCTCCGTGCCGCCGGGCGCCGCCGGCGGGGCGATCAGTTCCTCTTCGGGCTCCAGGATCACCTCGTCGGGACCCAGTCCGGCCGCCGGCTGGACGGGAGCGGACAACAGGGTGCGCTCCAGATCCTGGGGCGCCGGCTGGCGCGTTTTGAGGGCCGGGATGTCCAGAATCTCAGGAAGGGCAGCCGGCTTGGGGGGTTGGGTGCGCCCGAGCCGCTCGTCCAGCTCCGAGAGCTGGATCTGGAACGTCCGGTCGGCGTCGAGGACGGGCGCCGCCACCGGCCGGGGCGGCGCCGCCGCGGGCTTGGGGGCGCTGGCCACCGACTGGCGGACCAGCCGGATCAGCGACGTCGTCTCGAACGGCTTGGTGACGTGGGCGTCGGCGCCCACGCGGGCGGCCTCGTTCTTGTCGAACGGTTCGAACGTCCCCACAAGCAGGATAACGGGGATATGGCGCAGATGGGGCGTCTGCTTGACGAACTCGCACACTTCGTAGCCGGTTTTGCGGGGCATGAAGATGTCGGCGAGGATCACGTCGGGCCGGATTTCGCCGATTTTTTCAATCGCGATCTCGCCGTTGCCGACGCAGATAACCTCGAAGTCCTCCTCGGCGAAGGTCAGGCTGACAACTTTCTGGATGGTGATGCTGTCGTCGGCGAGCAGCAGTTTGTGGGCCATCAGCGCCTCCTCATCCGGATTCGCGGACTTTCTCTATTACATCACAACTCGAAAAGTCACTCAAGTAAATTTGTGGATACATACAGTTAGGGGAAATCCGCCGGAGCAGGGGCGTGAAAAGGGCGGCGGGAATCAGTCTAACCGGACGTTTTCGGGGTCGACTTCTCGGCCTTGCCGGCCTCGATTTTCAGCCGCTCCCGCTCTTCCTTGTCGCGCTGTTTCTCCATCTGACGCCACGGTTCGTTTTTGCCGAGGCCGAAGGAGCCGAAAACGGCCTCCCGGGAGCCGCCGAGGAACGACTTGCCCTCCTCCCAGTACTTCTTGTTCTCCTCGGCCAGCCGCTGGTCCACCTCGGGCACCGGCTTTTCGAGCTTGCGCAGGCGGTCGCGCGCCTCCTCGAAGTATTTGCTGAAGGGGTAGCCGCGGGCGAGCTGGGCGTAGTAGATGGTGCTCTCGTCAAAGTTCTTGAGCTTGTCGAGAGAGTCCGCCAGCAGGAACAGCGCCTCGTCGCGGAAGCGGAAATGCGGATACTGAATGACGCATTCCCGCAACCGGGCGGAAGACGCTTTGGCGAAATTCTTGCGATGGTAGAACTTGGCCTTGAGGAAGTTGCTCATGGCCAACGTGTCCTCGATGTACTGCAGGCGCGCCTGCATTTCGGGGACCAGCGGCGAGTCAGGAAACTCGTTGAGGAAGTTCAGCACCTCGACCTTGGAGCGCAGGGCGTAGCTGATGTCGCGGTTCGGCTCCTTCATGAGGCGCATGTTGATCTTGACCACGTGCGCCTGGGCGTCGTCGGCCAGGTCGGAGGTGGGGAAGAAGAGCTTGAAGTCCTTGAACGCCTGCTCCGCCTGGATGATGTTCTCGATGCCCCCCTCGCGCAGGTAGGAATAAGCGATGTAGTATTTGGCTTTCTCCAAGTACGGCGACTCGTCGTAGGTGTTGATCAGGGTCTGGAACGACAGCCGCGACTTGATGAACTGGCTCTTGGTGAGAAACTCCAGTCCGTTCTCGTGGAGGGTCTTGTCCGGCAGGACCGCCTGATCCTGGAGGCCCGCCTTCTTGCCGCCGCAGGCGGCGAGCAGGATCAGGGCGAATAACCCGGCGGCGAACAACCATTTCTTCCAGGGCAAAGCGGAACCTCCACGGGGCGGATCGGAACGGCCGCCCATTATAGCATAGCTTGCAAGGCCCGGATAGCGGCAGCGGGATCGGGCGCCCGGAACACGGCCGCGCCGGCCACGGCGATGGTCACGCCGGCCTCGACGAGCTGGGGCAGCGTGTCGGTGCCGACGCCGCCGTCCACCGAGATGTCCACGTCGAGGCCCTGGCGGTCGATGGCGTCGCGCAGCGCCCGGATCTTGGGCAGCACCGTGGGGATGAACTTCTGGCCGCCGAAGCCCGGGTTGACCGTCATGACCAGGACGAAATCCAGCCAGGGCAGGATTTCCAGTACGGCCGCGGCGGGCGTAGCCGGGTTCAGCGCCACGCCGGCGCGCCGGCCGGCTTCGCGGATCCGGGTGATGGTGCGGTGCAGATGGGGATCGGCCTCGACGTGGACACTGAGCATGTCGGCGCCCGCGGCGATGTAGTCGTCGAGGCTCCGCTCCGGGTTGGCGATCATCAGATGGACGTCGAGGCGGAGGGTGGTGATCCGGCGCAGGGCGCGGATCACCGGCGGGCCGATGGTCAGGTTGGGGACGAAATGGCCGTCCATGACGTCCAGGTGAATGAGCGCGGCGCCGCTGGTTTCGACCAGGCGGACGGCCGATTCCAGGTTGGCGAAATCGGCGGACAGCAGCGAGGGGGCCAGATATCGTTTTCGGTTCATCGGGACACCACCAGGGTGACGGGCGAACTCCGGCTGAACGGGTAGCCCGGTTCGGGATAATGCATCAGAACCAGTCCCGGCCGCTGGGTGAAAGACACCTCGTGCTCGGCGGGGCGCAGCAGAAAACCGTTCCGGTTCAGAAAGGTCGTCACGTTGTGGGCGTCGAAGCCGCGCAGGTCCGGCATGACGTAGTTGAAATCGCCGGATGGGACGTTGACCAGCAGGTTCACGTACGGGGTGGCGATGTTGCGCTCGCCGGCCACCGGGAGCTGCTCGACGATCTGCTCGCGGGCGGAGGCCAGCAACGCGGCGCGGCTGATCAGCCCGATTCGCAGCCCCACCTGGCCGAGCACGGCCTGCGCCTCCCGGAGGGTCATGCCCACCAGCCGGGGCACCTCCACCTGCTTGCGGCCCTCGCTGAGAAACAGCTTGACGTTCTTGCCCGCCTTCACCCGGCTGCCGGGCTCGGGGGTTTGCTGAATCACCTGGCCGGCCGGGAAGTCGGACGAGAAGCGCGTGCCCGCGATGACGCCGCTGAGGCGGTTCTTCCTGAGCAGGTTCATGGCCGCGTCCTGCTCGATGCCCGCCAGGTTGGGCACGATCACCTCGCGGCCGCGGATGGTGATCAGCATGGTGACGAACGCCCCGAGCAGCATCAGCACCAGCGGCAGGGCGGTCAGCGTGGCCAGCTTCGTGATTGTGATCAAGATGTGTTTGATTCTGGACATGCGTTGCCCGTCCTCGAGCGACCCGTATTCATTAGCACATCTGGCCCGGGGCATCAAGGGAATTCGCGGCCGGCCAGCGGACGGCGAGGCCGGCCAGCGGCCGGAGGGCCGGTGCGGATTCCCCGCTGCTCCGAAGCCAGCTTTGGGTTCGCGGCGAGGCGATCGCCACGGCGCCGGCGCCGGCCGTGCCGGCCAGGCGGAGCCATCGCCGCGCCAGGTCGCGCGCGGCCGCCGGGTCGATGGGGACGAGCGGTTCGGCGCGCAACCCCCGGCTCTCGATCGGCGGCGGCCGCCACGCGGCCGGGGCCAGCGCGCGCCAACGCCCCAGCCAGTCCAGCCAGTCGGCGGCGGCCATGGGCACGGGCGCCGGCAGCGTGGTAAACGGGGGATCGTTCGCCGAGTTCGCCGCGCCGCCGGCGAGCAGCCAGCCCTCCAAGTCGATCACCTCGGCCGGGACGCCGTGCGTACGCCAAAGCAACGCCAGCTCCGGCTCCAGGAAGAGCAGCGTCGCCGGCATCGGCGCGCCGGCAAATGGGGCCGCCAGAGCGGCCCGCAGCCCCTCGGCGTCCCCCCGCCAGGCCAGCCGGACGGGGCTGGGACCGCGAAGCATCCGGACGGCCGGATTGAAGCCGCCCCGGCGGAAGAGGGCCACCGCGTCGGCCAGCGCCGGTCCCCAGACCGCGCGCCCCAGGGGGCTGACCAGCAGCGTCGCCGGTCGGTCGCCGGCCGCCGTCGGCAGGGTCTGCCGGGGCGGGGCCGGCCGGATCGGCCGCAGGCGTGGAGGAGGCGAGACGGCCTGCCGCCGGCGCACGGCCCGGATGACGGCGCCCGCCCGGTGCGCGCCCGGCCGGTCAATGGCGGGCGCCAGGCCGCGGGCGTGCAGGGCGGTCCGGGCGGCGTCCAGGACCCGCAGCAGTTCGATGCCCGAGGGGCAGGCGTCCTGGCAGCGGAGGCACAGGAGGCAGCGCCAGAACAGCCGGGTGGCGGCGGGCGACGGGGGAAGTCCCGCGCCCAGGTGCCGGCGCAACACGTTGATCTTGCCGCGGAGGCCGTCTTCCTCGCGGCGGGACAACTGGTACAGGGAACAGTCCGGCAGGCATTTGCCGCAGTTGACGCAGCCGGTCAGCGCCTCCAGCAGCGGCGCCCACGGGTCGGCGTCGGCTGAACGGCGGGCCGGCGGCTCCGCGGGACCGCGGCGGGTCATGGGATGCCGCCCTCGCCGGCGAGAACCGCGCCGGCCGACAGCGCGCGGATCCGCTGGGCCAGCCGCCGGAACAGGCGGCGTCGCAGGGCGGCGGTCCGCTCCGGCCGGCCGTTCTGGACGGCGAACGACCGGACCGCCGGCTCCAGTGCGGCGAACGCGCGCTCAATCGCGGGCAGAACCGCGGCCGTCTCCACCGGGTTGTACGGGATGAGGACCGAGTCGAGGCCCAGACTGCCGAAAACAGCCAGGTAGCGGGCGGTCACCTCGTCGGGGCAGCTCTTGCGGACACTGCCGAGCTTGACCTCGTAACCGAGCAGGGTCTTCATGATCCCGGCCCGGCACACCCGGCCGGGGAGGTCCACCCGGCGGGTCCGCCGGCCGATGACCAGGCTGGCATACAAATCGTCCAGCCCCGGCTCGGCGAGTCCTTCGAAGATGTGGCGGGTGTACAGGCGCGGCGGTGTCATGGTCGGTTGCGGGAAGCGCCCCCGGGCGGCGGGATCACGGTCTGAGCGCCTGGCGCAGCACTTTGTGGATGCGCGTGTTGTCCATCACGCCGCTCAGGTCGCCGCTGCCCGCGCCCCGGGCGAAGACCGCCACCACCGCGGCCGAGTGGTCGTCCGAGCCGTAGTCGCCGCCCGCGATCGTGTTGGCGGACAGGGCGGTGCCGGGGCCGATGGATTTGGCCGGGCCATAGGCGGACGACTTGCCGGGATCGCGGACCGACAGCTCGCCCGTTTCGTGGTCGGCGGTCACGACGAGCAGCGCGTTGTTCCAGGAGCTGTGGGTTTTCACCCACTCCTGGACCTGCCCCACGCAGCGGTCGAACTCCAGCACTTCGCCCACGGCGCGTTCCAGCGCGTTGTCGTGGTTGGCCGTGTCGATGGAGCCGCCCTCGATCATGAGGATGAAACCGTCGGGATCCTCGCCGAGCCGGTCCAGCGCCGCCGACACGAGGTCGGACAGGTGGGGCACCGTGGCGGCGCCTGTGTCCCAGTCCCACTCGTAGGGCAGGCGCTCGCCGCCGAACACGCCGAGCAGCGGCAGTGACCGGGCGGACTGAAGCGCCTCGGCGCTTTGGCAGACCGTGTAGCCGGCGGCGCGGGCCCGCCGGGCGAAGTCGGGCGGGAGGTGCCGCCATTTGGCCGCGGTGCCGCCGCCCAGAACCAGGTCGGGCTTGGTCCGGAGCAGCCAGTCGAAGATCTGGTGGTAGCTGCTCCGCTTCGTGACATGGGCGTACGCCGCGGCGGGGGTGGCGTGCGTGACCGGTCCGGTGGTGACCAGCCCGACGGCGAGTCCCTCCCGGGCGGCTTCTTCGAATACGGTGGTGAGGACCGCGCCGTCCGGAGCCACCGAGAGGTTGCCGTTCCGCACCTTCCGTCCGGTGTACAGCGCGGAGGCCGACGCCGCGGAATCGGTCACCAGGCGGTCGGCGGAATGCGTGTACACCAGGCCCGTGACCGGCAGGGACTCCATGGTCAGGCGGTCGTCCAGCGAATCGGCCGTGGCCCCGAACCGGAAATAGTGCGCGTGCACCCAGGAGTTGATGCCCATCCCGTCGCCGATCATGAGGATGACGTGGCGGGGGGGTTTCCGGAACGGGCTGCCGGTGAGCGCCCACAGCGCCGACAGGGCGACCAGCAGCAGTACGGAACCGATCACGGGTTTCAGAGCGCTCTTGGTCATTCGCCGCCTTGACAGGATCGAGTGCAAAACATAGCGCAAAACGCGGTGTCGGGCCACCAGCTCCGACGGGGCTCGCAGCGTGGGGCGCCGGACGGGAAATCAGCTGGGTTGCGGCGCCTTGGGGGCGGGCGACGCGTTGGACGCCGCCACGGACGAGACGGCGAGGATGCGCGCGCCGTACCGGTTCTGCTGCCCCTCCTTCCAGACGATCTGGATGCTGACGTCGGAGGTGTAGTCCTTTCCTTTGAGCGAGACGTACAGGATGTCGCCGTCCTCGAAGCGGCGGCGGGAGCGGAAGCCGATGCCGGCCACGCTGATATCGACCACCTCGATGTCGGTGTCGATGTCTTCGCCGCGGGAATTCAGTCCGCGCATCCGCAGCGGCACGTTGAGCACGTACCGGGGGTAACCGCGCTTCTCGTCGAGCGCGTCGGTCAGGAAATCGGAGCTGATCAAATCGTCATCCATAACAGCGGCCTATTATATCGGAAACGGCAGGCGATTGAATGAAAAATACTGGCGTCGGACGAATTCTGCTACAATTGGCTGTCTCTCCGAATCCGGCGCCCGCGGCCGGCCGCTTGGCGCCGCCGGAGGATGAACCAACCGAAGAGAGGAAGTCATGGACACGTTTGATGTTGTCGTCATCGGCAGCGGCCCCGGCGGCTATGTGGCGGCGATCAAGGCCGCCCAGCTCGGCCTCAGGACCGCCATCGTGGAGAAGGACGCCACCTTCGGCGGCACGTGCCTCAACGTGGGCTGCATCCCCACGAAGGCCATGATCCATAGCGCGGAGCTCTACGCTCACATGGCCCACCTGGGCGACCACGGGATCGTCGTCGACGGGTACCGCTTCGACATGGGCCGCATGCACCAGCGCAAGGACAAGGTGGTCACCGGCCTGACGAAGGGCGTGGCCTTCCTGCTCAAGAAAAACAACGTGACGGCGTTCCGGGCGCACGGTGCGTTCGAGAACCCCCACACCCTGCGGCTGGAGGCCGCCGACGGCACCGCCCAGACGATCGAGTCCCGGCACGTCATCATCGCCACGGGCTCGGAGCCGAAGCAGCTCCCCCACATCCGCTTCGACGGCCGGGTGGTGCTCTCCAGCACCGACATGCTTCGCCTGGCGGAGCCGCCCAAAACGCTGGCGGTGATCGGGGCCGGGGCGGTGGGCGTGGAGTTCGCCTCGATCTACGCCGCCCTCGGCAGCGAGGTCACGGTGATCGAGATGCTGCCCCACCTGCTCCCCCTCGAGGACGAAGAGGTGTCGGCGGAACTGGAGAAGGCGTTCAAGAAACGGAAGATCCGCTACCAGACGGGGGCGGTGGTGGAGGCCCTGAAGACGGGCTCCGACGGCGCGGTGCTCTCTGTCAAGGACGCCGCCGGCAAGGTGGCGGAAGCCGCCTTTGAAAAGGTGCTGCTGGCCGTGGGACGGGCGCCCTTCACCGCCGGCCTGGGGCTGGACAAGGCGGGCCTCGAGACGGCCCGCGGATTCATCCCGGTAGACGCGTACGGCCGGACCGGCGTGCCCCACATCTACGCCATCGGCGACGTGATCGACACGCCTCAACTGGCGCACGTGGCGTCGGCCGAGGGAGTTTTGGCTGCCCGGCACATCGCCGGCCGGCCCGCGCCGCCCATCAACTACCGGAACATCCCCGGCTGCACCTATTCCGCCCCGCAGGTGGCCTCCACCGGCCTGACCGAGAAGAAAGCCCGGGAGCTTTACCCCGAGGTCAAGGTGGGGAAGTTCCCCTTCTCCGGCATCGGCAAGAGCAAGATCGAGGACATGACCGAGGGATTCATCAAGATCGTCACCGACGCCAAGACCGGCGAGATCCTCGGCGTGCACATGATCGGCGCCATCGCCACCGAGCTGGTGGCCGAGACCGTGCTGGCGCTCCATCTGGAGTGCACCGCCGAGGAACTGGCCGCGGTCATCCATCCCCATCCGACCATTTCGGAAGCCATGATGGAGGCCGCGCACGCGGCCCACGACGCGGCGATCCACATGTGACGCCGGGCGCGTGCTCGGGCGGTCCGCCGCCGGCCGCAGGCCACATCGCTTACAAGGAGAGACGTTTCATGCCGACACTCACCCGCCCAGGCTGCAAGCCCGGTCGCCTGGTCCTGCTGTTGGTGCTGTTGGTGCTGGCCGCCGCCGCCGTCGGCGCCCAGTGCCGGCCGCTCATCCTGCTGACCAACGACGACGGCGTCGGTGCACCGGGCCTGGAGGCGATTTATCGCCAGCTCAAGGACGTCGCCGACATCTACGTGGTGGCCCCGGCGGATAACCAGAGCGCTGTCAGCCACCGGCTGGCCACCTACGATCCGATCTACGTGGCGCCATACGTCATCGACGGTCAGTCGGTGGGGTGCTCGGTGGCGACCACTCCGGCCACCTGCGTGATCATGGGACTGGAAGTGTTTCTCCCCCGCACGCCGGATCTGGTGGTTTCCGGGATCAATCGCGGGTCGAATCCCGGCGCCGTTTCCCTGCTGTCGGGAACGGTCGCGGCGGCCCGCCAGGCCGCGCTGCGCGGGGTCAAGGCGATCGCGCTGTCGGTGGACGTGACGGATCCGCCCAATTACGACGCGTTCGCCGCGGCGGTCAAGCCGCTGATCGTCCGGTTGCTGACGGCGGCGCTTCCCGCCGAGACATTTCTCAACGTGAACGGACCGGCCCTGGCGGCCTATCCCAAAGGGCTTCTCGTCACCAAAGCCAGCCGGGTGGAATTGCTGTGGCAGTACGAACGGGTGACCAACATCCGGGGCAAGGAGCTGTACTGGGTGAAGGGTGTGCTCGACCCCCGCACCTACCCGGAGGACACGGACTGGGGAGCCATGCAGGCCGGGTACATCTCCGTCACGCCCATGACCTGGAGCTACGACCACGGCATCGATCTGGACGCCCTGGCCCGTGGCCTGGAACTCCCGAAAAAATGAAAACGGCGGCCGTCCGGCCGCCGTCTCCGAAATCCTTTCTGCGGTATGCGATCAGCGGATCCGTTTCATGAACGCCTCCAGCTTGTCGTAGGCGGCCTCGAGAGTGGGCAGGTCCGGCAGGGTCACCACCCGGAAGTGCCGGGTGCCGGGCTTCTGGCCGAAGCCGGAACCGTGGACCACCAGGACGTGGCACTGGTTGAGCACCTGGAGGGTGAAGGTCTTGTCGTCCATGGGCACGTCGATGCCGGGGAAGGCGTAAAACGCGCCTTCCGGCTTGACGCACGAGATGCCCGGAATGGCGTTGAGCCGGTCGACGGTGTAGTCGCGCCGCTCGGTGAGGCGGGCGTTGACGTCGGCGAGATGGTCCTGGGGGCCTTCGAGCGCCGGCTGGATCGCGAACTGCTCGGGGTGGTTGGCGCACAGGCGCGCCCGGACGAACTTGTGCACGGCCTCGTCGAAGTCGCCCATGATCTCCCGCGGGCCGCTGATGACGGCCCAGCCCACGCGCCAGCCCGGCACGAGATAGGATTTCGACAGCCCGTTGAACGTCACGAAGCCCACGTCGTCGGCGAGCGACGCCGTGGAGATGTGCTCCTTGCCGTCGAAGACCAGCTTGTCGTAGATCTCGTCGGAGAACACCACCAGGTTGTGTCGGCGCGCCAGCTCGATGACCTGCAGCAGGACGTCGCGGCGGTAAAGAGCGCCGGTGGGGTTATTGGGGTTGATCAGGCAGATCGCCTTCGTGCGGGCGTCGATCTTGGCCTCGATGTCGGCCACGTTGGGTTGCCAGTCGTTGGCTTCGTCGAGGAAGTACGGCCGGATCTCCGACTGAATCTTCTGCATCACGGCGGTGTAGAGCGGATAGCCGGGGTAGGGCATCAGCACGTTGTCGCCCGGATCGGCCAGGGCGCTGAGGCACAGCTCGATCGCCTCGCTGGCCCCGTGGGCCACGAACAGCGAGAGGATGTTGCGGATGCCCTTCCGCTCGGCTTCCCGCCGGATGGCTTCGACGGCGGCGTCGATTCCGGTCGAGGGGGCGTAGCCGTTCTGCTGGGCCAGCATCGCCTTGTAGGTCGCTTCGATCATGTGCCGCGGGGTGGCGAAGTCGTATTTGAGCGGATCGCCGATGTTCAACGGCAGGATCTTGGCGCCCTGCTTGCGCAGCTTGTCGGCCTCGACGGCGATGTCGCGGATGGCGTACTCGATGGTCCGCGTGCGCGCGGCGGGAACCACGGGCGTCAGCCGGCAGGGGTCCGTCGGTCGGGAGGCGTTCGGGGCGGCTCGTTTCGTCATGGGGTTTCCTCCTCGGGCGGCGATCAGCAGACCTTCATCGCGAAGACGATGGACAGGAACTTCGTCTCGTCGGAGTCGGCCCGCGAGGTGAGCACGATGGGCTTGCGCGCGCCCACGATGATGCCGGCGGTCTTGGCCATGGCCAGGTAACCCATCACTTTGTAGAACACGTTGCCGGCCTCGATGTCGGGCGTGATGGCGATGTCGGCGTCCCCGCCGACCGGCGTGATGATGCCCTTGACCTCGCACGCCTTCTTCGAGAAGGCGTTGTCCACCGCCAGCGGGCCGTCGATGATCGCCTTCTTGATCTGGCCGCGGGCGCCCATCTGCGTCAGGATGGCGGCGTCGGCGGTGCAGGGCATGCTCTCCGGGTTGACCTTCTCCACCGCGGCGATGATTGCCACCTTGGGCGTCTCGATGCCCAGCCGGTGGGCGACGGCGATGGCGTTCTCGGTGATGGCGACCTTGTCCTCGAGGGTCGGGGCGATGTTCATGGCGACGTCGCTGACGATGATCAGCTTGTGGTAGGCGGGCACCTGGAACGCGGACACGTGGCTCAGCAGCTTGGATTCGCGCAGGCCGGCCTGCTTGTCGAGCACGGCGCCGAGAATGGTCGAGGTGGAGCAGAGGCCCTTCATCAGCACGTCAGCCCGGCCTTCCCGGACCAGGCTCACGGCGGCCTTGGTGGCCTCCTTTTCGTCGGCGACATCCACGATCTCGAAGGGGGCCAGGGAGACGTTCACCGAAGCGGCCGCCTTCTCGATCTGAGCCTTCGGGCCCACCAGCACGCCGCGTGCGATGTCTTCGCGCTGGGCCGTCTGCAGGGCCTCCAGCACGTCGGGGTCGTGGGCGTACGCCACGGCAACGACCTTGGTCGGGCTCTTCTTGACTTCCGCCACCATTTCGTCGAATGTTCGGATCATGGGACCTTCCTTGCGATCAATATCGTCCGGTTCCCGCGGGAACCGGCGTGGGTGTGACTACGCGTAAACGCGCGCCGGTTCTTCCCCGCTCAGGACGCGGAGCGCCCCATCGGCCAGCGCGATCATCTCCTCTTCGCCGGGGTAGACGCGCACCGGGGCGATGTGCCGGACGCGCCGATCCACGCCGGCAATGAAGGCGGCGTCGTGGGCAATGCCGCCGGTCAGGATGATGGCATCCACCTGGCCCTGGAGCACGACGCTGATGGCGCCGATCTCCTTGGCGACCTGGTAAGTCATCGCCTCGAAGACGAGCCCCGCCTCCGCGTCGCCCGCCTCGACGCGCTGCGCCACCTTGCGCATGTCGTTGGTGCCGAGGTAGGCCATGATCCCGCCCTGGCCGGTGATCTTCTTCTCGATCTGGGCCAGGGTGAAACGGCCGGAGAAACAGAGCCGGGCCAGACTGGCGGCGGGCAGCGTGCCGCTGCGCTCAGGAGTGAACGGGCCTTCGCCGTTCAGGGCGTTGTTGACGTCGATCACCCGCCCGCGCCGGTGGGCGGCGACGGAGATCCCTCCGCCCAGGTGAGCGATGATGAAATTGAAATCGGTATACTTGCCGCCCAGGTCGTGGGCGGCCCGGTGAGCCACCGCCTTGTGGTTGAGGGCGTGGAAGATGCTGACGCGGGGCAGCTCGGGCAGGCCGGACAGCCGGGCGATGGGCTCAAGCTCGTCCACCACCACCGGGTCGACGATGAACGCCGGTGCGCCGCACCGCTGCGACAGCTCGTGGGCCAGGATGCCGCCGAGGTTGGAGGCGTGCTGGCCCATCTGGCTCTCGCGCAGGTCCTTGAGCATCGGTTCGGAGACCGCGTAGGTCCCGCCCTCGATGGGGCGCAGGAGCCCGCCGCGGCCGACGATGGCCTGCAGGGAGTCGAGCGGGATGGCTTCAGCCGCCAGAAAATCCAGGATCGCCTGCAGCCGGAAAGGGTATTGGTCGGTGATGGTGGCGTACTGTCCGATCACGTGCTCGTCGTGGCGGAGGGTCTGGCCACAACGCAGGGTTCGGCCCTCGAACACCGCGATCTTGGTCGATGTGGAGCCGGGATTGATCGCCAGTATCCGTTGGTGTGTTTCCGCCATCACGCCGCTCCTGCCGGTACAATATTTTTGAACAATTAAAAGAAGGAGCGGCATTATATCAAATTTCGGAAAAGCAGAGCAGATTTTTCAGGACACCGGCAAAATGGGCCGGCGGCGGGGCGAATTGTGCTATAGTGCCGCTGGCCAAACGCGTGCAGGAGGTGGCGATGAGCTGGACGCAGACTCGCTGGATGCTGGCGCTGGCGGTTCTGGCGGTCGCGGGTTGCGGCGGCGGAACCGAGCTCCGGTATCACGACCAGTCCATGCTGTACCTGGCCGTGGCGGTCCCCGCCGGAGTGAAGCTGCCGGAGGCGGCCGCCGGCAGCCTGCTGCCCCCGCTCGATGAGCTGGCCCGGCGGCGGCCGGACTGGGCGCCGGCGGCGCAGGCGGCCCGCCGGATGCTGTCCAAGCCGGACGCGGTCCAACTCGAGCTCCAGACCCGCGCCGGCCTCGTGTTCCCTGACGGCGAATACCTGCTCCGGTTCGGCCAGGGCTTTGGCGAACCGGAGCTGATCCGGGCCGCGTCCGCCGACCGCGCGCTGACCCTGATGGCTCTGGCGGCGCCGCGGGAAGCGCCATCCGCTTACCCGGCGCTGCAGGCGATGGCGCTGGCGGCGGCCGAGGCGTGGGGCGGCTACGTGTACGACATCAACGCGAAGCTGCCCGTCGCGCCGGACGCGTTCGCCGGGTGGCGCTTCGATCCGGCGGCCTGCGATCTGCCGCGCCACGTGCTCATCCAGCAATATCCCTACCAGCCGGGCCGCCTGCGGATGGTCACGCTGGGGATGGCCAAGTTCGCGTGTCCGGAGCTCGAGATCAGGGACTATCCGGCCGAAAACGCCATCGCGGTGCGCAGTCTCCTGACCGGCGCCGCCGGGGCGTTGATCGCGCGCAGCCTGGAAGCCGCCGGACCGGGCGAGTTCCCCCGGACGCTGGATCTGCCCGCCACGTTTCTGCAGGCGGCGGGGGTGCGGACCGTGGCGTTGCGCGAGGCCGCGGCCGCTGGGGGCGAGCGGGTGCGTGTGACGGTGGCCGCCGGCGAGGCGGATGCGGGCGATCCGCAGGACGCCGTGGTCCGGCTCGGCCCGGCCGAAGGGGCCGGCGACCTGGACCGCTGGACGTCGGACCTGTCGCGGCGGCTGTTCGGATTCGGCCAGCAGATCAACGTCCAGCAGGGCCAGCCGCTCCAGCCGGACGCCCTCCGGGCCGTGCAGGCGTCGCTGCCCGCCCTCCGGGAGGAGTTCCGGGCCGGCCTGCCCGCCGGTTCGGCCTGTTTCGTCCAGTTCCGGCGGGAGACGCCCGGCGCCGGGGTCGAGCTGCTGTGGGCCCAGGTGGTGGGCTGGCCCGATAATGGTCTGGACATCCAGGTGGTCAGCCAGCCGGTGTTCGCCAAATCGCTGGCGGCGGGCGACCGGATCCGCTGCCCCGAGGCGGACGTGGTGGACTGGGCGGTGCGCGGGACCGACGGCGGCATTCGGTCGTTCCCGCGGCCGGCGGACAAACCGTGAAGGGGAGGCGGCGATGAAAAAGCTCGAAGAAGAACTGAGCCACCCCCAGAAGATCCTCCTGCGCTTCTTCGTGATGAAGGCGTGGGACAACATGAAAAATGTGGTCCGCAAACTCCACCCCTCCGATCTGGCCGGCGTGTTCCATCGCCTGAACTTTCAGGAGCAGGAGGCGTTCCTGGGCGTGCTGTTCGAGGAGGGACTCGCCGCCAACGTCATCACCTACCTGCCCGACGAGACGGCCCGGGACCTGCTGGCCGACATCGCGGAAGAGCGGATCGCCACCATGGTCCAGCGGCTGTCGGTGGATGACGCGACCGATTTCCTCGGCTACCTGACCGACGAGAAGAAGGCGGCGGTGCTGGCGAGTCTGCCCCCCGGCAAGCGCCTCTTCTTCGAGAAGATGCTGCTCTACGCGGAGGACACCGCCGGCGGCCTGATGAACACGGATTACCTGGCGCTGGACCAGGACCTGTCGGTGGAGGAGGCCCTCCGCATCATCCGGACCCGGTTCCGCTCCGAGTACTATCTATATGTATATGTCACCGACGAGCACAACAACCTGATCGGGGTCCTGTCGTTCCGCCGCCTGGTCTTCGCCGAGCCGGCGGTCCAGCTCAAGGACATCATGATCCCCGACCCCGTGCGCGTGTCCACCGACACGGCGCAGGAAGAGGTGGCCAAGCTTGTGGCCAACTACGACCTGCTCGCCGTGCCGGTGGTGGACGAGAACAACAAGCTGCTCGGTGTGGTCACGGTGGATGACGTCATCGACGTCATCGAAGAGGAGGCCACCGAGGACATGTACCACCTGGCCAAAATCCACTCCGAGGAGAACGTGCTGACCCCGCTGCTGCGGACCGTCCGGCTGCGTTTCAACTGGGTGGTCGCGACGCTGGTCACGGCGATCCTCGGGGCGGTGGTGGTGGCCCTCTTCTGGGAGGCGCTGGACCGCTGGGTGTGGCTGGCCGTGCTCATTCCCGTGCTGACGACGATGACCGCCACCACCTCCACCCAGACGCTCACCGTGGTGGTCCGCGGACTGGTCCTCGGCGAGCTGGATTATCGAAAGGAGCTCCCGGTCCTGGTCAAGGAGCTGGCCGTGGGGCTGTTGCTCGGCCTGGTCTGCGGGGTGGTGCTGGCCGGGGTGGTCCTGGTCTGGTCGGGCCAGCTTCCGCTGGCGCTGCTGGCGGGGGTGAGCCTGCTGATCAGCACCCTGACGGCCAACCTGTTCGGGGCCCTGGTCCCGCTGGTGCTCAACTGGCTGAAGCTGGATCCGGCGCAGGGTTCCAGTATCGTCACCACCACGGCGGCGAACATCGCCGGCTTCGCGGTGTTCCTCGGCCTGGCGAGATTCTTCCTCTAGGCGTCCGTCGCCGGTCCGGCGCCGGCTGGCCGGCCGCCCGCGATGATCAAAAAAGTTAAAAAAAGACTTGCATTTTGATCCGCAATGGATATAATCGCGGTTCTTTTTGTGATGTGAGGTTTTCGACCTCCTTTTGAATTATAGGTCTGTTACGAACCGCCCCCGGTTCCAATTTCAGGCCTGACAAGCGGCAGTTAGACCGCAGCGCGGCACACCTTGGGCACTTTGACGCACGGTCCGGATGGCATCCCCGTGCCATCGACGGGACCGATCGCGGCTCGCTTGAGGCGGCGGCTGCAGTGGCTGTCGGACGGACAACGACAACTTTGTTGAGCTGGTGAGGATATGATCAACGAAATCATCAGGATTCGTCTGAAGGCGTACGATTACCGGGTCTTGGACCAGTCCATCGCCGAGATCGTGGACATCACGCTCCGGACCGGGGCCCGGGTGTCGGGTCCCATCCCCCTCCCCACGACCGTCAACCGGTTCACCGTCAACCGCTCGCCCCACGTGGACAAGAAGTCCCGCGAGCAGTTCGAGATCCGGACCCACAAGCGGCTGATCGACATCCTGGAACCCACTCCCGAAACGCTGGAACAGTTGATGAAGATGGATCTCCCGGCGGCTATCGACGTCGAGATCAAGGCGTTCGGCTCCGATCATAAATAAATCAACAGCTGGAGTGACCGATGGTTGAAGGACTGATTGGCAAAAAACTCGGCATGACTCAGATCTTTCACGAAGACGGACGGGTCATTCCCGTAACGGTGATACAACTGGGGCCCTGCGTGGTCGTCCAGAAAAAATTGCTGGAGAAAGACGGCTACGAGGCCGTCCAGCTGGGCCTGATGGAAGAGCGGCCGGTGAAGAACGTAACCAAGCCGCTCCGCGGCCATTTCCTGAAGGCCAACACCGCGCCGACCCGGATGCTGCGGGAGTTCCGCCCCACCAAGGCGATGGCGGAGATCGAACTGGGTCAGGAAATCAAGGCCGACGATGTCTTCCAGATCAACGAGAAGGTGGTCGTCATCGGCCAGAGCAAAGGCCGCGGATTCCAGGGCGTCATGAAACGCCACAACTTCGCCGGCGGCGGCGCGAGCCACGGCTCCATGTTCCACCGGGCGCCCGGCTCCATCGGCGCCTCGGCCTACCCCTCCCGTGTCGTCAAGGGCATGCGGATGGCCGGCCACCTCGGCGACAGCCGGGTGACGGTGAAGAACCTGGAAGTGGTCCGGATCCTGCCGGAGAAGAACATCATTCTGATCAAGGGCGCGGTTCCGGGTTATTCCGGCAGCTACGTCACGATCAAGAAGAACTAAGTAGCGGAGTGCAGCCATGCCAGTCGTGGAAGTGAAAAATCTGCAGAACGAAACCGTTGAGCAACTGGAGCTCAATGAAAAAGTCTTCGGGGTGCCCCTGAAGGAAACGCTCATCTGGGAAGCGGTCCGGCACTACCAGGCCAGCGGCCGCCGGGGCACGCATGCCACCAAGACCCGGGGTGACGTCAGCGGCAGCAACCGCAAGCCGTGGCGGCAGAAGGGCACCGGCCGCGCCCGCGCCGGCCAGACCCGCAATCCCCTCTGGCGGAAAGGCGGCACGACGTTCGGCCCGCAGCCGCGTGATTACGGTTACGCCTTCCCCAAACGGAAGCGCCAGGGAGCGATGTGCTCCGTCCTGTCGGAGAAACTGCGCCAGAACCAGCTCGTGATCGTGGACCGGCTGGAGATTCCGGCCCCCCGGACGAAGGAGTTCATCGGCGTGATGGGCACGCTGGAGCTGGAACGCAACCTGCTGGTGGTGGACTCGCTGGACAACACCAACGCGATCCTGTCCGCCCGCAACCTTCCCAAGGTCAAGTACGTGACGGGCTCGGGACTCAACATCGTCGATCTGCTCAACCACGAGAAGGTGCTCTTCTCGAAGGACGCCATCCTCCAGGTCCAGGAGGTCCTTGGAAAATGAAAGACATCTACCAGATCCTAAAGAAGCCCCACCTGACCGAGAAATCGGTCACGCTCAAGAACGACGCCGGTTTCGTGGCCTTCCGGGTGCACCCCGACGCCAACAAGCCGGAGATCGCCGCGGCCATCGAGCGCCTGTTCAACGTGAAGGTCGATTCGATCCGGATCCTGAACATGCCCCAGAAGAAGCGCCGCATGGGCCGTTACGAGGGCCACAAGCCGGCTTACAAGAAAGCCCTGGTCAAGTTGAAGCCGGGCGAAAAGATGATTGAGTACTTTGACAATATCTAATCCCGGGAACAGGAAAGATAGCGATGGGCATCAAGACGCATAAACCAGTCACCCCCAGCCGCCGGTACATGACCACGCTGGATTACGAGGAGCTGACCAGGGTCAAGCCTCTGAAGTCGCTCCTGGAGCCCCAGCAGCGGACCAACGGCCGGAACAATATCGGCCGGATCACCGTCCGCCACAAGGGCGGCGGCCACAAGCGGCGTTACCGCGTGGTGGATTTCAAGCGCACCATGGATGATATCCCGGCCAAGGTCGTCGCCATCGAGTACGACCCGAACCGGTCGGCCAACATCGCCCGGCTGCATTACAGCAACGGCGCCAAGAGCTATATCCTGGCTCCGGACACGCTGAAGGTGGGCGACACGGTGATGAGCGGCGAGAAGGCCGACGTGCAGGTGGGGAACTGCCTGCCGCTGCGGTCCATCCCGGTGGGCACCTTCATCCACAACCTGGAAATGCGCCCCGGCAAGGGCGGCCAGCTGGTCCGCAGCGCGGGCTGCGCCGCCCAGCTCCAGGCCAAGGAAGGGAAGTACGCCGTCATCCGGCTGCCCAGCGGCGAGCTGCGCCGGATCCTCATCGAGTGCCGGGCCACGTTGGGCCAGGTGGGCAACCCGGACCACAGCAACATCACCACCGGCAAGGCCGGCCGGACCCGCTGGCTGGGCGTTCGGCCCACCGTCCGCGGCACGGCCATGAACCCGATCGACCATCCGCACGGCGGCGGCGAGGGCCGCACCAAGGGCGGCCGCCATCCGGTCACGCCCTGGGGCACGCCCACCAAGGGCTACAAGACCCGCAACAGCAAGCGGACCGACAATCTGATCATCAGACGGCGGAAGTAAGCAGGAGGAAGTTCGCCATGACCCGCTCAATCAAGAAAGGCCCGTTCGTGGATGTGCACCTGATGAAGAAGGTGGACGCCAACCGGGACGCCGACAAGAAACAGGTCATCAAGACGTGGTCCCGCCGATCCGTCGTCATCCCCGATATGGTGGGGCTGACCATCGCGGTCCACAACGGGAAGAAATTCATCCCCGTGTACGTCATGGAAAACATGGTGGGGCACAAGCTGGGCGAGTTCGCGCCGACCCGCTATTTCAAGGGCCACACCTCCAAGTCCGCCAAAAAGATGGCGGCCAAGTAGAGAGCGAGAGGATGCTGCCATGGAAAAACGAGCCGTAGGAAAATACGTGCGCGGTTCGGCCCAGAAGGCCCGGCTGGTCATCGACCAGATCCGCGGCTTGCCGGTGGAGGACGCCCTCAACCGGTTGCGCTTCTCCCCGAAGCGGTCGGCCAAGCACGTCGAGAAGGTGCTTAAATCGGCTATCGCCAACGTCGAGTACGCGGACGAGAGCATCAGCCTGGACGCCCTGGTGGTCTCCCAGGCATTCGTCGACATGGGCCCGACCAAGTGGCGCCGGCGGGTCCGGCCCGCCCCCATGGGCCGCGCATATCGCGAGCGCCGGCACGGCTGCCACGTCACCATTTACGTTTCGGACAGCAGGAGGTAGACCTTGGGCCAGAAAGTACACCCATATGGTTTCCGGCTGGGCTACAACAAGACTTGGAAGTCCCGGTGGTACGAGAAGAAGAGCTTCGGCAAGCTGCTTAACGAGGATCTCAAGATCAAGAAGGCCCTGAAGGCGAAGTTCTACCACGCCGGGATCAGCCGGATCGAGATCGAGCGCGCGGCCGACAAGCTCAACGTGTTTATCTACGCCGCCCGGCCGGGCATTCTGATCGGCAAGAAGGGCAAGGAAATCGACAAGCTGCGGTCCGAGCTCAGCAAGTCCACCGGCCATGATGTGGACATCAAGGCCGTCGAGGTGAAGAATCCCGAACTGGATTCCCAACTCGTGGCCGAGGCCATCGGACTTCAGCTCGAGAAGCGCATCGCCTTCCGCCGGGCCATGAAGCGCGCCGTCGACTCCGCCACCAAGAACGGGGCCCTGGGCGTCAAGATCCGCTGCTCCGGACGGTTGAACGGCGTGGAAATCGCCCGCTCCGAGTGGTACCTCACCGGCCGGCTGCCGCTGCACACCCTCAAGGCGGACATCGACTACGGTTTCGCCCAGGCATTCACCACCTACGGCACCATCGGCATCAAGGTCTGGATCTACAAAGGGGAGCGGCTGAAGAAGGACCACCTCCCCGCCGTGGAGAAGTAAGCCATGTTACAGCCCAAGAAGGTCAAATATCGCAAGACGCAGAAGGGACGGATGAAGGGCTCCGCCCAGCGCGGCCATACGGTGGCGTTCGGTGACTTCGGGCTCAAGTCGATCGAGGGCGGCTGGATCACCGACCGCCAGATCGAGGCCGCCCGTATTGCCATGACCCGCTACATCAAGCGCGGCGGCAAGATCTGGATCCGGATCTTCCCCGACAAGCCCATCACCAAGAAGCCGGCGGAAACCCGCATGGGCAAGGGCAAGGGCGCGCCGGAGGGCTGGGTGGCGGTGGTTCGCCCCGGCCGGATGCTGTACGAACTGGAGGGCGTCGACCTCGCCACGGCCCAGGAGGCCTTCCGCCTGGCCGCGCACAAGCTGCCCCTCAAGACCAAATTCGTCAGCCGCTACGGAGAATGACCATGGCGAAAACGTCTGAACTCAGAGACAAGTCGCTGGACGAGCTTCGCGAAGAAGAGCGCCGGCTCGCCCAGCAGGTGTTCAAGAACCGGATGGAGCTGGCCGCCGGCCAGCTGACCAACGTGAGAGTCCTGTCCGAGGTCAAGCGCGACCTGGCCCGGGTGAAGACTCTCATCCGTGAAAAATCCAATCAATAGTAGAGCGGAAGTACGGCTATGGAAAACCAGAGTGTAACCCGGAAGAACGAGAAGATCGGCACCGTGACCAGCAACGCCATGCAGAAAACCGTGGTGGTTTCGGTGGACCGGTTCTACCAGCACCCGGCGGTCAAGAAGATCGTCCGCCGGACCAGCAAGTTCATGGCCCATGACGAAGGGGGCGCCTGCAATGTGGGCGACAAGGTCCGGATCATGGAGTGCCGGCCGCTCAGCCGGCGGAAACGCTGGAGAGTCGTCGAGATCATCGACAAGGCCAAGTAGTAAGGAGAAGCCATCATGATTCAGATGCGGACCATGCTGAAAGTGGCCGATAACTCAGGGGCCAAGGAAATCATGGCCATCACGCCCCAGCACGGCGCCGCCCAGACCCGGGCGACCCTTGGCGACGTGATCTCGGCGACCGTCAAGCTGGCCAGCCCCGACGGCACGGTCAAGAAAGGCCAGGTGGTCAAGGCGGTGATCGTCCGGGTGCGGAAGGAATTCCGGCGCCGCGACGGGACGTACATCCGGTTCGACGAGAACGCGGCCGTGATCATCAACAACCAGGGCGAGCCGGTGGGCACCCGCGTGTTCGGCCCCATCGCCCGCGAGTTGCGCGATCGCAAGTTCATGAAGATCGTGTCGCTCGCGCCCGAAGTTCTGTAAGAGGATATTGTCATGCCCAAGCTCAATATTCGCCACAACGACACCGTGTACATCCGCGCCGGCAAGGACAAAGGGAAGACCGGCCGGGTGATTCACGTGGATCCCGACAAGGGGCGGGTCATCGTGGAAAAGCTCAACCAGCTGTACGAACATGTCCGGCCCAACCCGCAGAAGCAGATCAAGGGCGGGATCGTGCAGAAGGAAGGCGCCATGCCCGTGTCCAAGGTGCAGCTGGTGTGCCCCGCCTGCAACAAGCCCACCCGCGTCAAACGCACCCGACTCAGTGACGGCAAGACCGCCCGGGTGTGCAAGAAGTGCAACACCACGGTCGAATCGTGAGGATGGATATGAAACACACCAGCCGTTTGAAAGAGAAGTACCGCGCCGAAGTGGTGGACGCACTCCGCAAGCGCTTCGAGTACGCGAACGTGATGGCCGTCCCCCGCCTGGAAAAGATCGTGATCAACATGGGGATGGGCGAGACCATCAAGAACCCGAAGGTCATGGATGTGGCGGTGGATGAGCTCACCGGCATCGCCGGCCAGAAGCCCATCGTCACCAAGGCCAAGAAGCCCATCTCCAGCTTCAAGCTGCGCAAGGGGATGCCCATCGGCTGCTGCGTCACGCTCCGGCGCGACCGGATGTACGAATTCCTCGACCGCCTGGTCAACATCGCCCTGCCGCGCGTGCGCGACTTCAGGGGCGTCAGCCCCCGTTCCTTCGATGGCCGGGGCAACTACACCCTGGGGTTGAAGGACCAGCTCATCTTCCCCGAGATCGACTATGGCAAGGTGGACAAGGCGCGCGGAATGAACATCACCATCGTCACCACCGCCCATTCGGATGAAGAGGCCCGCGAGCTGTTGCGGCTCATGGGCATGCCGTTCAGTAAAAACTAGACGAGGAGCTTTGCCGTGGCACGGAAATGTCTGATTGTCAAATCGCAACGCAAGCCGAAATTTCAGGTGCGCACCCGGAACCGCTGCAAACGCTGTGGCCGTCCGCGGGCGTATTTTCGCAAATTTGAACTCTGCCGGTTGTGCCTTCGCGACCTGGCGCTGGGCGGTGAAATCCCCGGCGTCATCAAGGCCAGCTGGTGATCACTGATCCGGGAGTAATGCCATGAGTGTGTCGGACCCCATTGCCAACGCCCTGACCAAGATCAGGAATGCGCTCCAGGCGAAGCATTTCGTCGTGGTTCTTCCCAAGTCGAAGATGGTCCTCCGTCTGGTGGAGATCCTCAAGCAGGAAGGGTATGTCGAGGATTTCATCACCAAGCGGCGCGGCAAGATGGAAGATATCCACATCGCCTTGAAATATGAAACCGACGGCACGCCCGTCATCGACGAGATCCAGCGGGTGAGCACCCCCGGCCGCCGCGTCTACAAGGGCTCGGACGAACTGCCCGAAGTGCTCGGCGGACTCGGCGTGGCCATCGTGTCGACGTCCAAGGGGATCATGACCGCCACGGACGCCCGCAAACAGGGCGTGGGCGGCGAAGTGATCTGTACCGTATTCTGATTACGGATGGAGTGGTTGTTACCATGTCGAGAATCGGAAAGAAACCCATCAAGTTGCCGTCCGGCGTGTCCTTCAGCACCAAGGACGGCGTCATCGAGGTCAAGGGTCCCAAAGGCGTCCTGAAGCAGGCCTGCCCCGAAGGGATCTCCTGCGAGGTCAAGGACGGGTCGATCCATGTCGGCCGCCGCGATGACTCCAAACCGCAGCGCGCCCTTCACGGACTGATCCGCAGCCTTGTCAACAACATGGTCACCGGCACGTCCGCCGGTTTCCGCCGCGAATTGGAAGTGATCGGCATCGGATACAAGGCCGAGGTTCAGGGCCAAAAACTGGTGCTCACCCTCGGCTACTCGCACCTGATCGAGTACCCGATCCCCGCCGGAATCCAGATCAAGGCGGAGAAGGGCGCCAAGAAGCTGGCCAACTACGTGGCCACCATCACCGTCGAGGGCATTGACAAGCAGCAGGTCGGCCAGGTGGCCTCGGAGATCCGCGGCTTCCGCAAGCCCGACTCCTACAAGGGGAAGGGCATCCGGTACGCCGACGAGTCCATCAAGCTCAAGGAAAGCAAGAAGACAGCTTAAGAGAAATAACAAGCGGGTGACAGCATGTTTAAAGTCAAATCGCGCATGGAACGCCATCTCAAGAAGCACATTCGGGTGCGGACCAAGGTCAGCGGCACTACCGACCGGCCCCGCCTGTGTGTCTTCCGGAGCCTGAAGCATATCTACGCCCAGGTTGTCGACGACTCGAACGGCCAGACCATCGTGTCGGCCTCCACCGTCGACAAGGAACTCCGCGGGGCGGTCGCCAAGGGCTGCAACATCGATGCCGCCAAGAAGGTGGGGCAGCTGGTCGCCCAGCGGGCCCTGGCCAAGGGCGTGGCCCAGGTCGTGTTCGACCGGGGCGGGTACATCTACCACGGCCGGGTGAAGAACCTGGCCGAAGCCGCCCGCGAGGCGGGGCTGAAATTCTAACGTGGGGTGGAACGTCGTGGATATCAGAGACAACCGATTCAAAACCGAAGAATCCGAGTTCATCGAGCGGGTGGTTTCCATCAACCGCGTGACCAAGGTCGTGAAGGGCGGCAAGAATCTCAGCTTCAGCGCCCTGGTCGTGGTCGGCGACGGCCGCGGCAGCGTGGGCTTCGGCAAGGGCAAGGCCAAGGAAGTTCCCCAGGCCATCCGCAAGGGGATCGAGCAGGCCAAGCGCAACATGGTCCAGGTCCCGATGAAGGGAACCTCCATCCCCCACGCCATCATGGGGCGGTTCGGATCGGCGATGGTGGTCCTGAAGCCGGCGGGCCCGGGCACCGGCGTCATCGCCGGCGGCGGGGTGCGGGCGGTCATGGAGGCCGCGGGCATTCACAACATCCTGACCAAGTCGCTGGGCACCAAGAATCCGCACAACGTCATCCGCGCCGCGATCCAGGGCCTGAACAGCCTGAAGAAAGTGGAGCACGTGGCCCGCAAGCGCGGTAAGTCCGTCGAGGAGTTCATGTCATGAGCGCCCGAACCGCCAAGAAGGCCGAGGCCAAGAAGACCATCCGCATCCAGTACGTGCGCAGCATGATCGGCACCCCCGCGAAGCAGCGGCTGGTGCTCAAGGGACTGGGACTGCGCAAACTCAACCAGGTGGTCGAGCGGGAGGATACGCCCGCGGTCCGGGGGATGGTGGCCAAGATCCCCCACCTGGTCAAAATCATCGGTTGAAGGTGAGATCATGGGAATCGGCTTGCATAATCTGAAGCGAAACGCCGGCGCCAACCGGCCGAGCAAGCGGCGGGGCCAGGGCCCCGGGTCCGGCAACGGCAAGACCGCCGGCCGCGGCAACAAGGGCCAGCGCTCGCGTTCCGGCTACTCGCACAAGATCGGCTTTGAGGGCGGCCAGATGCCCCTGTACCGCCGCCTGCCGAAGGTGGGCTTCACCAACATCTTCCGCAAGGAATACGCCATCATCAACCTGGCAGCGCTGAATCGCTTCGACGCCGGCACGGTGGTGACGCCGGAGCTGCTGGTCGAGGCGGGGCTGATCCAGAACCTGAAGCATGAGGTCAAGGTTCTGGGCAACGGCAAGATTCAGAAGAAACTCACCGTCCGGGCGCACAAATTCAGCCGCACCGCTGCCGAGGGCATCGCGACGGCCGGTGGCAAAGTCGAGGTCATCAATGGCTAACGGCGAGACTCGCATTCTCGAGTCTTTCAAGAACATCTTCGCCATCCCCGAGCTGCGGAACCGGATCCTGTTCATGCTGGCCATGCTGGCCGTCTATCGTGTCGGATCCTGGATCCCGACTCCCGGCGTCGACACCACCGCCCTGCAGGAGTTCTTCTCCTCACAGGCCGGCGGTTCGCTGGTGGGTTTTCTGGACCTGTTCACCGGCGGCAACCTCGGGCGGTTCTCCATCTTCGCCCAAGGGATCATGCCCTACATCACCGCCTCGATCATCCTGCAGTTGCTCACCATCGTGTGGCCCTATCTGGAGCGGCTTTCCAAGGAAGGCGAGCTGGGCCGCAAGAAGATCACGCAGTACACCCGGTACCTCACCATCGTGCTGAGCGTCTTCCAATCGCTGGCCACCGCCTTCTTCCTGGAGCAGACCAGCATCTCGGCGAACCAGCCCATCGTGCTGAACCCCGGGCTCGGCTTCAAGCTGCTGACCATCCTGACTCTGACCACGGGCACGGCGTTCATCATGTGGCTGGGCGAACAGATTTCCGAGCGCGGCATCGGCAACGGAATCTCGCTGATCATCTTCGCCGGCATCGTGGCCGGACTGCCCGACGGCGTCGGCTGGATGATCAAGAAGGTCGCCGACGGCTCCCTGATCCAGGTGCTGATCCTGACCGCGCTGATGGTGGTGATCATCGCGTTCGTCGTGTTCGTGGAGCGCGGCCAGCGCAAAATCCCCATCCAGTACGCCAAGCGGATGGTGGGCCGGAAGGTGTACGGCGGTCAGAGCACGTTCCTGCCCCTGCGGGTGAACGCGGGCGGCGTCATCCCCATCATCTTCGCCGCGTCGCTGCTGGCGCTGCCCCAGACGCTGAAGTTCATGGTCAAGGCCGCCTGGATGGAGAAGATCTCCGAGCAGCTCTCCCACGGCTATCCGCTCTACATCCTGTTCTACGCGCTGGGCATCATCTTCTTCACCTTCTTCTACGTGGGCATCATCTACAACCCGAACGAGGTGGCGGACAACATCCGCAAATTCGGCGGGTCCATCCCCGGCATCCGGCCGGGCAAGCCCACCGCCGAGCTGATCGACAAGATCATGACCCGGATGACCTTCGCCGCCGGCGTCTACCTGGTGGTGGTCTCCCTGCTGCCCGACTTTCTCATCAGCGGGGTCCGGGTGGCGGCGTTCCCCTGGGTGGGTGACTGGCTGCACGACTCCCTGCCCGAGTTCATCACTCAGGGGTTGGGCGTGACGTTCTACTTCGGCGGCACGTCGCTGCTGATCGTTGTCGGCGTGGCCATGGACACGGTCAACCAGATCGAGTCCCAGCTCATCATGCGCCACTACGACGGATTCCTGAAGCGCGGCCGGATCCGCGGCCGGCGAGGCTGAGATGGCGCGGATGGTCATACTGCTCGGGGCCCCCGGTTCCGGAAAGGGCACCCAGGCGAAACGCATCGCCGATGCGTATGGCTATCCGCAGATTTCCACCGGAGACATCCTCCGGGACGCGGTGCGCCGCGACACCCCGCTGGGCCAGGCGGCCAGGGCGGCCATGGACCGGGGGGCGCTGGTGCCCGATGACGTGGTCATCGGCATCATCCGGGAGCGGATCCAGGAACCCGATTGCGCCGGGGGTTGCACCCTGGACGGATTCCCCCGGACGGTGGAGCAGGCCCGGGCGCTGGCCGGACTGGCCGGCGCGTTCCGGGAAACGGTTCTGTTCTTTGACGTGTCCGACGAGCTGCTGGTTCGGCGCCTGACCGGCCGGCGGAACTGCGCGGCGTGCGGGGCGATCTACAACGTGTTCTTCACGCCGCCCGCGCAGGCGGGCCGCTGCGACCGGTGCGGCGGCGCCCTGGTCCAGCGGGACGACGACCGGGAGGACGTGGTGCGGAACCGTTTGGCGGTGTACCGGCAGCACACGGAATCGCTGGTGGCGCATTACGCGGCGACGGGCAACCTGGTCCGACTGGATGGCGGCCTGGACATCGATCCGCTTTTTGAGCGAATTCGGCAGGAGCTGGCGGAGTGATGATCAAGTCGGTCGCCCAGATCGAGAAAGTCAGACGGGCCTGCCGGGTGGTGGCCGAGGTGCTGCAGCAGCTCCGCGAACAGGCCCGCCCCGGCGTGACCACCGGCGAGCTGGACGACCTGGCTGAGGCGTACATTCGCAAGCAGGGATGTCTCCCCGCGTTCAAGGGGTACCAGGGGTATCCCAAGACGCTCTGCACGTCGGTCAACGACCAGATCGTCCACGGCATCCCGTCCGGCTATGTGCTCAAGAGCGGCGATCTGCTGAGCGTGGATGTGGGCGCCGTGTACGAGGGCTTCTACGGCGACGGCGCGACCACCCTGCTGATGGGCGAGGTGTCCGATACACACCGCCTCCTGGCCGAGGTGACCGAACAGTCGCTGTACAAGGGCATCGCCGAGGCCCGGCCGGGCAACCGGCTCAGCGACATCTCCCACGCGGTGCAGAGTCACGTGGAGAAATTCGGCTTCGCGGTGGTGCGGGATTTCGTCGGGCACGGCATCGGCTCCCAGCTCCACGAGGAGCCCCAGGTGCCCAATTTCGGACCGCCGGGCCAGGGGCCGGTGCTCAAGGCCGGCATGCTGCTGGCGCTGGAGCCGATGGTCAACGAGTTCACGCCCCACGTGCGCGTCCTGTCCGACCGGTGGACGGCGGTGACGGTGGACGGCGGCTACTCGGCCCATTTCGAGCACACGATCCGGATCACCGACGACGGGCCGGAAATCCTGACTCGAATGGGTGAGTAATTCAGAGGAGTTCATGCCCAAAGAAGACGCGTTTGAACTGAATGGATCGATCATTGAGACGTTGCCCAACGCCATGTTTCGGGTGGAGTTGGAAAACAAGCACGTGGTGCTGGCCCACGTGTCCGGCAAGATGCGGAAGAACTTCATCCGGATCCTGCCTGGCGACAAGGTTTTGGTGGAACTTTCGCCGTATGACCTGAGCCGCGGCCGGATCATTTACCGTTTCAAGTAATTTTGGGAGAAATATCCATGAAGGTGCGTGCGTCAGTCAAAAAAATTTGCCCGAAGTGCAAAATAATCAAGCGGAAGGGTGTCCTGCGGGTCATTTGTGAAAACAAGCGGCACAAGCAGAGACAAGGGTAACATTTCGGAGTGATGGAGGTCGATCTTGGCTAGAATCGAAGGTGTCAACCTGCCGGACCAGAAGAATGTCTTCATCGGTCTGACCCACATTTATGGGATCGGAAGGTCCCGTTCCATGGAGATCCTGGAACGCGCGGGCATCGATCATACTAAAAAAGTGAAGGATCTGAGCGCGGACGAGATCGCCCGGATCCGGGCCATCCTGCTCGAGGAGGGCGGCTACGAGGGCGACCTGCGCAAGGAAATGTCGATGAACATCAAGCGCCTGATGGACATCGGCTGCTATCGGGGCCTGCGCCACCGCAAGGGACTGCCGGTCCGCGGCCAGCGCACCCACACCAACGCCCGGACCCGCAAGGGCCCGCGGCGGAAGAAGAAGTAATTGAAGGGACGACAGGAGTGAGACATGGCGAAGGAAACGAAAGCCCCCACCGGCAAGAAGACGCTCCGGAAGAAGGTGAAGAAGGTCGTCGCTCAGGGCGTGGCGCACATCAATTCCACGTTCAACAACACCATCGTGACGCTGACGGACCCCGTGGGTAACGCCGTCGCCACCGCGAGCGGCGGCTCCATCGGGTTCAAGGGCTCGCGCAAGGGAACGCCGTTCGCGGCCCAGCAGGCGGCGGAATCCGCGGCCAAGCTGGCGTACGACAACGGCATGCGGGAAGTCGATGTGGAAGTGAAGGGACCCGGCCCCGGCCGCGAATCGGCGATCCGGGCGCTGAGTCTGGCGGGCCTGCGCATCCGCACGATCCGCGACGTGACGCCCATTCCCCATAACGGATGCCGGCCCAAGAAGCGCCGGAGAGTCTAACCATCTTTGTGAAGGAGATCAGCCGTGGCCAGATATAAAGAATCCGTATGCAGGCTGTGCCGCCGAGAAGGCACCAAGCTATTCCTCAAGGGAGACCGCTGCTTCAAGGACACGTGCGCCGTCGCCCGCCGGCCCTATCCGCCCGGCGAGCATGGCCGGACCCGCAAGCAGAAGATCGTGGGCTACGGCCTGCAGCTCCGCGAGAAGCAGAAGGTGAAGCGGATCTACGGCGTGCTGGAGGCCCAGTTCCGCCGCTATTTTCAGGAGGCCGAGCGGCAGAAAGGGGTCACCGGCGAGGTGCTCCTCACCCTGCTGGAGCGGCGGCTCGACAACGTGGTCTACCGGTGCGGCTTCGCCGCGTCGCGGGCTCAGGGCCGCCAGTTCGTGCGCCACGGGCTCGTCCAGGTCAACGGCAAGCGCGTGAGCATCCCCTCCTTCCAGGTCAAGAAGGACGATGTCATCGGCGTGGCGGAGGGGTTCCGGAAAAACGCCTTCCTGTTCAATAATCTCGAGGCGGCTTTGAGCCGGGGCGTGCCGTCCTGGCTGTCCGTGAACAAGGACAACGTCCAGGTCACGGTGTTGGAACTGCCCAAGCGGGAGAACGTCGACCTGGAGATCAACGAGCAGCTCATCGTCGAGCTGTACTCCAAATAACCGGGAGGGCCTGATTCATGACCATACCGAAACTGCAACGGCCGAAACGGCTGATGCATGATGTGGAGACCGCCACCGCCACATACACCAAGTTCCACGCCCAACCGTTCGAACGGGGCTTTGGAACCACCATCGGCCACTCCCTGCGCCGGATCCTGATGTCCTCGATCCCGGGCGCGGCCATCACCGCCGTGAAGATCGACGGCGTGCTGCACGAGTTTTCCTCGATGCGGGGGGTACTGGAGGACGTGACCGACATCATTCTGAACCTGAAGCAGGTTCCCATCCTGATGCATACCCAGAACGTGAAGACGGTCTACGTCGACGTGGAGGGGCCCGCCGAGGTCACTTCCGCCGACATCAAGACCGACCCCGAGGTGGTCATCCTGGATCCCGGCGTCCACATCGCCACGCTGGGCGTGGGCGGTCGGCTCCGGATGGATCTGCGCGTCAAGATGGGCCGGGGCTACGTTCCCGCGGAGGCCAATTTCGAAGAGGAGCTGGAAATCGGCTACATCCCCCTCGACTCGGTCCACTCCCCGATCAATAAGGTGAACTACCAGGTGGAAGCGGCCCGCCTCGGGCAGGCGACCGACTATGACAAGCTGATTCTGGAAGTGTGGACCAACGGGGCCGTCACGCCCGCGGACGCCGTCGGCCAGGCCGCCAAGATCCTCAAGGACCAGTTGATGCTCTTCATCAATTTCGAGGAGGAGCCGGAGGAGACCGAAATCGAGGTCACCGAAGAGGAGAACGTCCTCAACGAATACCTGCAGAAGTCCGTCGAGGAGCTCGAGCTGTCGGTGCGGGCCCAGAATTGCCTGCGCAACGCCGAGATCAAGTCCATCTCCGACCTGGTCCAGAAGACGGAGGCCGAGATGCTCAAGACGAAGAACTTCGGCCGGAAATCGCTCAACGAGATCAAGGAAGTGCTGACCGAGATGGGCCTCGCCCTCGGCATGGCCCTGGACAAGAGCGGACGAATCGTCCGGAAACCGCTGGATAAATGAAGTCGTGAAGGAGTTGCACCATGCGTCATCGTAAAGAAGGCCGCAAACTGGGCAGGACCTCGTCGCACCGCCGGGCCCTCCTGCGCAATCTGGCCACGGATTTTTTCCAGCGGGAGCGGATCATCACCACCCTGCCCAAGGCCAAAGAACTGCGCCCGGTGGTGGAGAAGCTGATCACCGAGGGGAAGCGGGGTACGCTGCACGACCGGCGGAAGATCCTCGCCTACATCCAGACCAAGGATGTCGCCCACAAACTCTTCGAGGAGATCGCCCCGCGCTTCGCGGACCGGAACGGCGGCTACACCCGCATCATCAAGCTGGGGTACCGCGCCGGCGACAAAGCCGAGATCGCCCTGATCGAGCTGCTGGGCAGCGAATTCGCCGCGGCCGACAAGAAACCCGCCAAGGTCAAGGGTCGGGCCAAGAAGGCCGCCGAGCCGGCCGAAACGAAGGAACCGAAGAAGGCCAAGGCCAAGGAGCCCAAAGAAGCCAAGCCCAAAACCCCCCGCGCCAAGAAGCCGAAGGCGGAGGAAACGCCCGAGTCCTGATCCTCGCCCGAACGACGGATGCGATTCACAAGCCAAGGTGATCCTTGGCTTTTTTATTTGGAGAAGGTAAGATAGATGGCGGTGGAGGGCGCGAGGCGAAGCCATGAAGATCAAACCGTTTGACGATTTCGAGGATCTGTTTCACCTCCAGAACCGGATGCAGCGGCTGATCCGGGATAAACGGGACTGCTTCCCGGCCGATGCGATGGTCTGGACCCCCTTGAGCGACATCTTCGAAACCGAGAACAAGTTCATCATTCTGCTCGAGGTCCCCGGCGTCCGGCGGGAGGAGATCGAACTGGTCGTGGAGGCGGACGCCATCAAGATCAAGGGCTTCAAGAAACCGTATCCGGAGGCCGCCCAGGAACACTTCCACCAGTTGGGCCGGGAGTTCGGCGAGTGCTACCGGGTGTTCCGCTTCGAGACTCCCATCCGGACCGACAGCGTGAACGCCAGCATCCGCGACGGCGTGCTGACCATTGAGGTGGGCAAGCAACACAATCGGGTGGCCGTCCCGGTGGACGGCGACTGAGCGCCAATCCAGAGAACAGGGAGCGGTCATGGGTTACAGAGCGTTGGTTACGGTGTTCGGCATCGTCCTGGCGGGTCTGGCCGTCGGCCAGGGCGCCCCGAGCGGCCGGACGGTGGTGGAAGAAGGCCGCCTGATCATCTATTTCCGAAACATCGAAGCCGGCTTCGAACAGTACGTCCTGTCCCGCCAGCCGGACGGCAAGATGGTGATGGAAACCGAGAGCCAGCTCGTGCTCCCGCGGGGGGCCGGCAACACCTTCTTCTCGTACCAGACGAAAGAAGTCATGGACGACAAGTTCAATCCCATCGAGTACACCGACAATTTTACGGTCAACGACCGGCCGAGCAACGTGTACGTCACCTTCTCCGGGGGCAAGGCCCAGGACAGCGCCCTCATGGGCGGGCAGGCATTGAGCCGGACAGCCAAAGTGAGCGCCAACTTCCGGATTCTCGAGGAAGCGGTGTTCAGCCAGTACGGGCTGATCCTCCGCAAGTACGGCCACTCCCGGGAGCCGAACGTGCCCATCCGCCTGTACATCCCCAAGATCGCCCAGGAACTCGGCGGGAAACTGAGCTTTTCCGGCGAGCAGAAGGTGCCCACGCCGCTCGGCGAGATGACCCTGCGTCGCTTCTTCATCGACGTGGGCGGATTCCAGGGCGTGGCCATCGGGGTGAACGACCGCAACCAGGTGATGGAGATGACCATCACGCGCCAGGAGCTCACCCTGGTCCGCGACCTCGCCTACGACATGAAGCAGGCGCTGCCGGCCGCCCCCGCCCAGTGACGCGCCGCCGGCCGGATCACCCATGAAGTACATCCAGGAATTCCGCGGCCGGGAGGAGGCCCGCCGGCTGGCGGACAGGATCCGCGGACTCCGCCTGGATCGTCGGATGACGCTGATGGAGGTGTGCGGCTCCCACACCATGGCCATCCACCGCTTCGGGATCCGCGACCTGCTGCCCGAAGCGGTGAACCTGATCTCCGGCCCGGGGTGCCCGGTCTGCGTGACGGAGATGGCCTACATCGACCGGGCCATCGCCATCGGCCGCCTTCCGGGGGTGGTGCTCACCACCTTCGGCGACATGATGAAGGTGCCCGGCGCCCGCACCACGCTCAGCCACGAGCGGGCGGACGGGCGGGACATCCGGGTCGTGTACTCGACCCTCGACGCGCTTGAGGTGGCCCGCCGCCAGCCCGGCAGCCAGGTGGTCTTTCTGGGCGTGGGATTCGAAACCACCGCCCCCACCGTTGCGGCGGCCGTGCAGCAGGCCCGGCGGGAGCGACTGGGCAACTTCTCCTTGCTCGTGGCCCACAAGCTCATTCCGCCGGCCATGGACGCGCTGGCCCGTGACCCGGCGGTGGGCGTCCACGGATACCTGTGTCCCGCCCACGTCAGCGCCGTCATCGGCGCGCGGGCCTACGAGTTTCTGCCGCAGCGCTACGGCGTCGCCTGCGCCGTGGTGGGCTTCGAGCCGCTGGACATCCTGGAGGGCATCCGGCTGCTGGCGGAGCAGATCATCCGCGGCGAGCCGAGGGTGGACAACGAGTATGCCCGCGTGGTCCGGCCGGACGGCAACCCGGCCGCCCGGCGCCTGCTGGCGGAGACGTTCCAGCCGTGCGACGACCGCTGGCGGGGGATCGGCCTGTTGCCGGGGAGCGGGCTGGAGCTGCGGGACGAGTTCCGGGAATTCGACGCCGCCGCGCGCTTTCCAGTCCGGCTCGAACCGTCCGAGGAGCCGGCCGGCTGCCGGTGCGGCGACGTGCTCAAGGGCATCTGCCAGCCGGCGGACTGCCCGCTGTTCGGGACGGCCTGCGTGCCGGAGCAGCCCATCGGCGCCTGCATGGTGTCGTCGGAAGGCACCTGTGCCGCCTGGTATAAATACCGGCGGGAATAAGCTGCCGTCCGCCGGACGGGCGCGCGCGGCCGATGAATTTTGTTGTGAAAGCCGGCCGAACCATCTATAATGAGATCCCGTGTTCAAGGATGCTGCAGGTGGAACCAGTCCGGGCCACAACCAAGAGAGATCATCAGTCAGCTTTGGGAGGCATAATGAGCAAACGGTGTGTTTGGTTTTTCATGCTTCTGTTGACGGTCGTATTCCTGTTCCTGTCCGCCGGGTGCGGCACGCAGCCGGAACCGGCGACCGAACCGGCGCCGACGGAACCCGCCGAGCCGGTGATCGACTACAATGAAATGGTGTTCGTCCCGGCCGGCAAGTGCATCATTGGCGGACCGTTCGAGCACGCGGTCACCAAGACCAGCTCGCCGCCGCACGAGGTGAATCTCAAGGCGTTCTGGCTGGACAAGTACGAGGTGACCTACGAGCAGTTCCTCCAGTTTGTGGCCGAGTCCGGTTACGCCACCAAGGGCAACTGGCGCGTCTGCGACCCGAACAAGCCGCTGCACCCCATCTACAACGTCATCTACTCCGACGCCGAGGCGTACGCTAAGTGGGCCAAGAAGCGCATGCCTACCCAGGAAGAATGGGAGAAAGCCGCGTTGTGGGACGAGAAAACGCAGAAACAGCGCCAATTCCCCTGGGGTGACGAATGGATTGACGGTGCCGCCAACAGCGGCAGCCGCGTCCTGATGAACATCGGCGAGAGCAAGGGCGATGTGAGCTTCTACGGCGCCCAGGACATGCTGGGCAACATCTTCGAGTGGACCTCAAGCTACTACGATCCGTACCCCGGCACCAAGGCCAAGGACCGAAACTACGGCATCAAGCTGATGGTGGTCAAGGGCGCGTCGCTGTACATCGACGGGACGAAGTACCCGCTGTCGGCCCGGGCGGCCTTCCCCAACAACTACCAGCTGGGCGTGGGCTTTCGCTGCGCCAAGGACGCCACTCCCGAGGACGAGGCCAAGTACATGGACCTGTACAAGTAAAACGACCCAGCTTTGGAAATGACTGGATGAAAACCGGGCGAGCGCCCGGTTTTTTTGTTGGTGAACAGTGAGGAGTTGGGAGATAGGAGATAGGAGTTCGTCGTGCTCGTGATTCGTAATCGTAATTCGTAATCGTGATCGTAATCGTGATCATAATCGAAGCTCGTAATCGTCATCGTCATCGAAACTCGACACTCGTTCCCACCATTCGGATTTCGGGTCTCGCGGTTCGGGTTTCGGGGTTTGGGATTCGTGGTTCGGGGTGCTCTGTTCGAATTACACGTCTCGTCTCCCGTCTCCAGATTCACCGATTCACTGAATGGAAACAAGCTAACGGCCGAGTGGGCCGGAGTTGATTCGCCGGGTGGCAGCCATGACCCGGTCGCGCCAGCGGCTGCGGCATGGGACTAGGTAGCGCCCTCCGCCGGACGGGCGCCGTGACACTCGGCACGGTGCGGGGGATTCCGATCCGCTCTCGCCGCGACTCAAACCAGAGGGTGAATCGCTCAACCGTGCCGGGGGAGCGGGCCTCGTTCATCGAACGCGGCCTAAGGGCCGATGCCGGTCGCGGCGCAACCGGCTTCCTGGCGTGCCGTGTCAAAGCGGTGATTCGGCGCCGGGCACATCCCGGTGCTTTGTGAACTGTGCCGGGCGCCTCATCACCGCACTCCGAAAACGGATCGTGGTGATTCAGCGGGCAGCGCACATACCACCACAGGCTCACCGGTGGGAATGATCTACAGGTCCGGGTGCGCCGGGCGAAGACCCCGACGACCCTTCGGAAACGGCGAATGAAAACATCGCCAGCATCAGTATTTTCCTTTCGCTTTCACTTCCTTGATCATTTCCACTGTCGGTTCAATCAGAACCTGCGGCTTGTCCACATGAATGTAATGTCCCGTGCCCCCGACCAGAATCTGCATCCCCCGGGGAATCAAGGCGGCCAAACGGTTCATCAGCTCCAGGTCCAGCTTAGTCATGGCTTCGATCGCCTCAGGGCTGAAAATGGGCGACATGGCTTTGGCCCGGCCGGAACACGTCAGAATCACGAACGGCACCCGGGGTAGGGGTTGGCTTCTTCTCACCTGTTCCCGGGTGATGTCCCGGTAGTCGGCCTCGGTTTTTGGATTCCCGGACTCACTGAACATATCGGCTATCATCTGATCGTATGCTTCGAGGTCCTTTCCATGGAGAATGGCGCGCAGTTCCGTTAGATTGTCCTCATGCTGGACCTCTTCCAAAATGATGCCCGCCACGTCCTCCGGGTAACGAGAGGCGAATAGCCGAACGATAAAGCCACCGAAGGAGTGCCCGACCAGGATAACCGGCTTGGGAACGCCCAGCGAGTCAAGCAACAGGTGAAGGTCCTGAGCGGACCGCTCGCCATGAGCCGGCAGGTCGCCGATCTCGCTTTTGCCGACGCCGGCCCGGTCATAGGTCACCACGGTCGTGATCGCCGCCAGGGCCGGAACGACCGAATCCCAGGACGTTTGCGGAGAATTCAGGCCGCTGACCAGCACAACGGCGGGCCGGCCCTGGCCATAGACCAGACCGTGCAATTTTCGACTGCCCACGTCAATCATCTTCTCCTGGCGTCCGTCGCCCGCGACCGGATCGCCGGCGGCTGCGGCAGGGAGGGTGCAGGGGGTGGACAGCCAGGCGGCGCCGTTCCAGTAAAGGGGTATCAGCAACTCCCGGGCCGCCGGGCTGGCCGTATCGACGCCGAGGGCCTCGGCCGGCCCGGGGGTGAAATCGGCGGAGCGGCAGGCCAGGTCGTGGTCGAAGAAGAACCGCCGCAGACAGGTGTCGAACCCGATGGCAAGCCCCTCGTTGGCATGCTGGACCCGAAACGGGCTGGCGCCGACGTCGAGCTTGAATTCCCCGTCGTCCGTGCCAAGCTGCCAGATCCTCGCCTTCTCCCAGGCGTAGACGCGCGGGTTCAGCCGGTCCTTTTTCAGGTTGACGTAGGCCAGGGTGATCCCCGCCGGCGTTGACGCCGGCAGGATCCGACCCGGCCGGATCAGGTCCAGCACCTGGCCCCGCCGGGACCAGTCCGCCTCGGCCGCCAGCAGGACCGGGGTGCTGGAACGGGGCGAGTCGTTGAACGTCCCGCTGAGGTAGATCTCCTTGCGCCCGTCGCGGTTTCGGTCCCCGAAGCGGCAGTAGTGGAGGTGTCCCGGGTGCCAGATGGTCAGGAGGGGGTCCTGGCCGGCGTCCAGAATCCGGCAGCAAGCGAAGCACTCGGTGGTGTGATTTTGGAAGACAACAACCTCGGGTCGTCCGTCCCCATTGAGGTCCTCCACCCACAGGTTGGACGTTTTGAAGGAATCGTACACCTTCCCCTCGAAGTCGAGGCGGAGGTGGAGGTCTCGGGACCGCCGGTTGAATCCTCCTCCCGGTTCGCCGAGCAGCAAGCTCAGGGAACCGCCGGCCGGGTCCAGGGTGAGCAAATCCTTCCGGCCGTCCCCGTCCAGGTCGGTCAGGTGGAGGTACGTGATCCCGTTTTGTCGGTAGGAATTGAGTTTGAGCGGCGTGGTCAGGGAATGCACCAGGCGGCCAGCGGCGTCGAACAGGTCGACTCGCGACCCGGCGGTGAACTCGGCGACCTGGTAGGAGGCGAGGTCCGGTGTTGGCGCGGGGCGGAGCAGCACCAGCCCGGACCCGGCCAGCCCGAGCCCGGCCAGTAACATCGCCACGAGCGCCAGCCGGCGGCGGGTTGGATGCTCTGCCCGGACGGCGGCATCCGGCGCGGTGACTGGAACCCCCTTGTCAGGGTCGGGCCCGGCCGCCGCCGCCGAAACGGGCGGTTCCGGCCCACCCTGCCGCCATTGCTCCAACTCGGCGGCAAAGGCGAAGACCCGCTCGCTCGATCCGCCGGCATCCCGATAGACGGGCATCCCCCGTTCTGCCGCCCACCGCTGCGCGGTGCGAACAGACCGGCCCAAATGAGCCGCGATCTCCTTCCATGATTCCAAACGCCGACCGGTTTCCTCGGTCACCGTTTCTCCAACTGGTCGAAATGTTGCCAACGCCGGGCGTGCCTGCCGACTGGCAGCGTCTCCTGGCTGCGGGCGGGGTGATCGGCCATGGGCAACCCAACCCGCCCTGGGTGTGGTGCCGTCCCGGCCTGCCGGGATTGTAACCTTCCGCCCCGCCGGAAATCAACCCTGTGAGAGCCGCGAGATGCCCGCCTCAACCCGTGCGCTGTGCCGCCTGGTGTGCGCCGCTCCTGATGGATGTGCGTCACCCATACCGAGGGCGGCGCGATTTTGGGGCGTTCAGCGGCAGGATGAGGATATTCGGCATGATCGGTTCGGATGGTCGGGCTGGCCGGTTGATCCTGCCCGAGGCCGAGCTCGCGCGCTGCAGATGCGCGAGGTACTGTGGAGTGCGCAGACTCGTCGGCGCTCTGAATCGACGCAGGACGCGGGCGACGAGAGCCGGCACCCTCGGCTTCAGGCGTGGTGAATCATCTCCGCCCAATCGGATGCGGACGGCGGTCCTGATAATCAGAATTGCGTTGAAGTTTGCGCTTGCGTTCGGGAGGTGTGGATCCATTATAATTCGCCCTTGCTGGTGCTGTGATCAATGAGAGGCTGTGATGGGGGAGCGGCGCAAGCTCACATCCTGGAAAGAAATCGCCGAGTATCTCGACTGCACCGTCCGGACCGCCCAGCGATGGGAGCGGGAAAGCCGGCTGCCGGTATTCCGGGTCACCGGCGAGCCGGGCCGGCGGGTCTTTGCCTACACCGACGCGCTGGACGAATGGCTGCACCGGTCGCCGCCCGCTGAAGACGCCCCGGCGGGCGCCCCTCCGGTTTCCGGGGCGGACGCAACCCGTTTCGAGAACGGAGCGAGCGCCGGTGGCAGCGAACCGGTCGTACCGGTAAAACCGGCTTGCCCCACAAGCGGTATGTCGGCAGTGACGGGAGAGTCTGTTGGCGCCGGCGGCAGCGAGCCGGTGATACCGGAGGAACCGGTTGACACCACCGGCAGTGGGTCGGCGATATCAGTGGGATCGGCTGAACCGAACAAGAAGAGAATCCTCCACAGGTTTTCCCGGCCGCTGGCGGCGGTCCTGCTTGTCCTGGGGATCTTGGGATTGGGATCCGCCGCGCTGGTCTATTTTGCGGACGACTCGTCCGGCTTCCCGTCACCACTGAGTCAAGTCAAGGCCCACGGCCACACGCTGATCGGCCTGGATGCGGCCGGCCACGAGCTGTGGCGGCGGATTCTCCCCGAGCCGGTGAACCCGGGACCCACCAATTTTCGTTTTTATTCCAACCGGGGAATGAAATCCTCCATTCGCATCGCGGACATCACCGCCGACGGCCGGCCGGAGGTCCTGGTCATCTCCGGAGACAGCTATCCGGAGGCCATCAAGCCCTGGGTGTTGAACTGCCTGGACGATGCCGGCCGGTTGCTCTGGCGGTACGATCCGGGGGAAGTCATCCGGTACCCCAAGCGGACCAGCGACACGAACTGGCGCATCTGTGTGGACCCGGTGGACCTGGACGACGACGGACGGCGGGAACTGGTGGTGCTGTCGCGCAACCACCGGATGTTCGTGGCGAAAGTGACGGTTCTGGACGGCGACGGGCGAATCCGCAGTGAGTACGTCAATGGCGGCTGGGTGGAGGACGTGAATTACGCCGACCTCGACGGGGACGGCACCCGTGAAATCATCGCCGGCGCGTACCACAACGGCACCGCGCGACCCGCCCTGTTTGTGCTCGATCCCCGGGACATGGGGGGCGCCTCACCCCAGCAGGACACGCCCGATTACCTGTGCCTGGATCGGCCCGCCGGACGCGAGCTGTATTATCTGCTGTTTCCCCGGGATCCCGTCATGGAACGGCTGATGCCGTTGGGATGTGTGGGTGCGGTTGAGATTCTGCCCGATGGCATCATCGCGCGGACTGATGCGTACGGCTTCCAGGTGAGCGGGACCTTGGACTATTTTCTGCGGTTCGACCTGAGTCTGGATCGGGTGGAGACCAGCAGCGCGTATGCGTTCCTGTATCGACGGCTGTTCGAGCAGGGGGAGTTGCGGCGCGCGTTCTCTCCCAAAATGGTGCGGGACCTCGATCCCGTGTTGTACTGGGACGGCACCCGCTTCATTGCCACCCGCACCCGGAATCCGAGTCGGTAGTTCTCCCTACGATTGCGGGGCTGCGGTGCCGGTCTGGAGTGCGCGGACATGTCTGCGCTCTGGATTCCCGCAAAGCGGGGATTGAACTCTTGCGGAGCATCACCGCGTCCACACCCTGCGATATTACCGAGCGCGTCCCGCACCATCCAGAGCGGTGTCATGCCGCCGGACTCCAAAGCACTGCGTGCCATCCAAAGCGGCGTCCAGCCACACCACTCACGCCACAGGCGTGGCACCATGACCCGGCCGCGCCAGCGGCCGCGGCATGTAGCCCGGGCCGAGAGGCCCGGGTAGCCGGGAAAATCGTCGGTACGGAAACAGCCGCGCCAGCGGCGGCGGGATAAGGGCGCCGGGTTCGGGTTGGGGTGTGGATGCACCGCCGGTTGCGGTACCGCCCGGATTGCGTCTTCCCCCGCTCCTGCGGAGCTGATCGATGGCCCGTGTTCTCCGCGCACCCGGACCTGTCGGTCCGGGCTACACGCCGCCGCCGCTGGCGCGGCGGGATCCTGCTGTGAACTGTGAATGATCTCCGGACGCGCGTTGCGCCGCAACGCGCACGGACAGCAGGATGTTCCGTATCATGCCGGAGGGTATGGGACGGAGGGTTTTGGGCGCCCCCCATTACGCGACACTCGATGTGTAGGGGGAGCATTCTGTTTACGCCTGCCGTCCGGCCGCGTTCGTCGAACGCGGCGTAGGGGGGCGAAGTAGCGCCCGTCCGCCGGACGGGCGCCGTGACACTCGGCACGGTGCGGGGGATTCCGATCCGTTTTCGCCGCGACTGGAACCCGAGGGTGAATTGCTCAACCGTGCCGGGGGAGCGGGCCGCGTCCGGCCGGAGCGCGGCCTACGGCGTGCAGGCTGGAACCGACGCGCTGTCCGTTGGATCCCGCTGATCGGTTGGGCCGCGCCCGGTGGCCGTGGCCTACGAGCCGCAATCGGTGTCCCGGTGTTCCATCACGGCGGCGAAGAAGCCCTCGCCTTCGGTGGCGGTGGGGAAGGTCCGGAAATAGCTGTCCGGGGTGATGAACTGCGTTCCGGCTGCGTCGGGGGGGAGCGGGCGGAAGGCGCCGGCTGCGTGCTCCAGGAACTCGTCCACCACCGCCTCGTTCTCCTCCGGCTCGGCGGAGCAGGTGGCGTAGACCAGGATGCCGCCGGGGGCCACCAGGCCGGCGGCCGCCGCCAGAATGCGACGCTGCAGGCGGCTCAGCCGGAGGATGTCCTCGGGGCCGAGCTTCCAGCGCAGGTCGGGATTCTTCTGCAGGGTGCCCGTGCCGGAGCAGGGGGCGTCCACGAGCACCAGGTCGAAGCCGGCGGCGGGCAGCGGCGGTGCCGTGGCGTCGCCGACGGCCACGCCGATCCCGTCGAGGCCCAGCGTCGCCGCCCGGCGGCGCAACACCGCCAGGCGGCCGGCGTGATTGTCCAGGGCGGTGAGGCGGGCGTCCGGGAAGCGAAGGGCGAGAGCCATGCTCTTGCCGCCGGGCGCCGCGCAGAGGTCGGCGATGGCGCGGTACGGCCGGTCGGGTACCAGCCGGCTGACGGCGAACGACCAGATATCCTGCGGGTAGCACAGCCCGGCGGCCAGTTCGTCGTCCAGGTCCCGCAGGGAGCCGTCCACGGCCAGTACCGGCAAGCCGGGCCAGGCCGGGCGCGCGGCGATGCCCCGGGCCGCCCACGCGGCGGCCAGACGCTCGGGATCGGCACGCCGGGTGTTCACCACCAGGTAGTGGATCGGCGGCTGGTTGGCGCGCTCCAGCCAGGCCACGACCGCCGCGCGCGGATAGCGCTCCAGCCACCGTTCCACCAGGAAAGGCGGATGTGCCGTAAGGCGGGCCAGCCCGTCCGGTGTGGCGGGATCGATCGCCAGCGCCTCCTCGGGTGCGCCCAGTCGCGCGGCGGCGCGGAGGATGCCGTTGGCAAATCCGCCCATGCCCCGGTACGGGGTGCGGCGGATCTCCCGCACGGCCTCGTCGACGGCGGCATAGGCGGGTACCCGCTGCAGGTAGAACAGTTGGTACAGGGCCGTCCGGAGGAGGTTTCGCACCAGGGGTGGCTGGAAACGGGGCGGGCGCCGGCACAGTGTTTCCAGCACGGCGTCCAGCAGGGACAGGCGCCGCAGGGTGCCGAGGAGCAGCTCGAAGCAGAGCCGACGGTCGACGTCGTCCAGGTTCTGGTAGGCGGGCTCGTCGGCGAGCCCCTCGGGCGTGCAACTGCGGCGGGCCAGCACCCGGCCCAGGTGTTCGGCGGCCAGCCGCCGCGGCGACGGGTGGGGCGCGCGGCTAGGCAAACGCGTCCCCCTCGGCGATCCGGGCGCCCCGGGCGAAGGCCTCGCCGCTCACGGCGGCGCGGCCGGGGAGCTGCACCCGGAGCAGCCGCAGCCAGCCGCCGTCGCCGGCCTGGACCGCGAGCGCGCGGCCCGCGTGGGCCAGCCGGCCGGGGTGCGCCGGTAGAAAACGGCCGGACGGCGCGTTCGCCGGCTCGGCGAGCCAGATCTTGCACGGGGCGCCGCGGAAGGTGGTCTGGGCCACCGGCCACGGATTCAGGCCGCGGATCCGGTTGAGCACCTCACCGGCGGACCGGGTCCAGTCGAGCGGGGCCATGGTCCGATTCAGGGTGGGGGCGTACGACGCCTCGCGCTCGTCCTGCGGCGTGTAGTTGGCCCGACCGGTCCGGATCAGGTCCAGCGCCTCCAGCAGGCAGCGGGCGCCCAGCTCCTTGAGGCGGTCGTGCAGGGCGGCGGCCGTGTCGTCGGGCCGGATGGGTTCCGACCGCTGCAGGAGGATGTCGCCGGCGTCCAGCCGGCGGACCATGCGCATGATGGAAACGCCGGTGCGGGCCTCTCCCCGCAGGATCGCCCACGCGACGGGCGCGGCGCCGCGGTACCGGGGCAGCAGCGAGGCGTGGACGTTCAGCGGCGCGATCCGCGGCACGTCGAGGATCCGCTGGGGAAGGATCTGACCATAGGCGGCCACCACCAGCAGATCGGGCTGGAGGGCGCCCAGTTCCGCGTACGCGTCATCGCTCTTCATGGAGGCGTACTGGAACACCGGCAGCCCCCGCTCCGCCGCGAACTGCTTCACCGGCGAAGCGGTCACCTTGAGGCCGCGGCCGGCCGGCCGGTCGGGCTGCGTGATGACGGTGGCCACCGTCTCGCCGGCGCCGACGAGCGCGGCCAGCGAGGCGACGGAGAAGTCGCTGGAACCCATGAACACGATGCGCATGCGGCCTCCGCCCCGGCGGGGATGCGCTATTATCCCAGATTATGGGCGTCGCGCGAAAGGATTCAGAGCGCCAGCGTGGTGTCCGGCAGGGATACGGTCCCGAAATGCTTCTTCAGGCGCTGCCGGGCCAGCCGGCGGCGGAAGGTCATGATCCGGTCCACGAACAGGATGCCGTTGAGGTGATCGATCTCGTGCAGAAAACAGCGCGCCAGCAGGTCGTGGGCGTCCACCTCGTAGGTGTTGCCCTGCAGATCCTGGCCGCGGATGAGGGCCCAGCGCGGTCGAACCACCGACTCCGTGAAATCGGGTACGCTGAGACATCCCTCGTCGCAACGCTCGGTTTCGGTAGCCGTCTCGACGACTTCCGGATTGGCCATGACATAGAGACGGTCCTTGAGTTCGCCGTGGGAAATGTCCACGACGATGAGCCGCAGGCTCACGCCCACCTGCGGGGCCGCCAGACCGATTCCGGGCGCGTGGTACATGGTGTCCGCCATGTCCGCCGCCAGGCGGGCCAGCTCGTCGTCGAACGCGGTGACCGGCGCAGCCTCCTTCCGCAGCACCGGATCACCGTATACCTTGATGGGCAATATCATGCGTCCGCTCCGTCCCGATCTTACTCCTAGAGATGCACCATCCAGGAATTATGGTACAAAATTAAACGGCTGTCCACCTTCAGGTTTCTGTCAAGGCGGGTGCTTGCGTCTCAATGGTATTATTAATGTATATTTAGAATATTCAATAAATTTCATAACCATATGCATTTAAACGGTTTGGATTTAGATTTCATGAATTTGTGTACAAAAAAAATTGATATCATATAAAAAACCGTTGATAAATGCGATTAATTGTTTTAAAATCCGTTTTGTATTCAATTCAGAACATATTTTTTTGTTTCAGGAGGTTCCGAAAGTGAGCAAGTACGAACCGATCGAGAAGCATTTGGCCGCGTTGAAGGAGAACAACATCACGCTGACTTACGCCCAGATGGAGGAGCTGGCCACGTTCAAGCTGCCGGACTCCGCCTACAAGCACCGGGCCTGGTGGTCCAACGGCAAGAAAGGCGGTTCCAAGTTCTGGTTGCGCGTGAACTGGCTCGTGGATGCCGTCAAGCTGGGTGAGTCCGTGTCTTTCCGCCGCGGCGAGGAGAAAGCCAGGCCGCGCAAGAAGGCCAAGGAGACCGTGGAAGTCGGCGACCTGTTCGAGATCATGATGTCGCTGGATATCGCCGACATCCCAGGGATCATCAAGGATCTGCAGGCCCTGATGGTGGAAGGGCTCATCACCGCGGACGAGTTCGAAGAGAAGCGAATCCGGTTGCTGGCCCTGCTCTAGTCGGAGCGGCGGATTCCGGACCCATTCTGCACCCAGGCCATCCCCAGGACCGGTCCGTTCGGCCGGTCCCTTTTTTCATTTTCAATCAGTCTCGCCCTTTGGTAACATGACCATTTATTTATCCGTCGGGTGAGGCTCCCCATGTTCGAACTCGAGTTGAAGCGCCTCCATGATGCCGTGCAGTCGGCGGGCCGGATCCTGATCACGGCCACCGAGCGGGAGGACGGCGATTCCGTCGCCGCCGAGCTCGCCGTCAAGTACATCCTGGAGCAGGCGTTTCCGGGTAGCGGCAAGATCATCCACGTCGTCAACGAGCGCCCCTGTCCGGCCCGTTTCCTGTTTCTGCACGGTGCGCCGGATATCCTGCCGGTGGACCAGGCCGAGGCGGCCGGCGCGCGCTACGACCTGGGGATCGTGGTGGACTGCGGCGCCGATCGCTCCGGCCGGGTCCGGCCGCTGTTCCTGGACTGCCCGGTGCGGGTGAAGATCGACCACCACTCGTTCGGGAACGCCGGCACGTACGACATCGAGATCTGCACCAACCAGGTCGCTTCTACGACGGAGGTCCTGTTCGCCTTCGTCGACGATCCCACGTGGCGCACTCCCCTGGACGTCCGGCTGGCCAACCTCATCTACGTGGGCATCCTGTGCGATACCGGCTCGTTCCAATACGATCTGACCCGGCCCTCGTCCCACCGGGTGGCGGCCCGACTGCTCGAGACCGGTTTCAATTTTCCCGACACGGCCGAGCGGGTCCACCTGGTGCGCAGTTACGGGATGAAAAAGTTGCTGGGGCTGGTGCTGAACCGGATGGAACGCGAGCCGCGCGGGCGCTATGTCTGGTCGGTGATGGACCTGGAGATGGTCCGCCGGTCGGGCGCCGCCAGCGAGGACACCGGCGACATCATCGACGAGATCTGCTTCATCCACGGCGTTGAGGTGAGCCTGCTCTTTGTGGAGCAGCCGGGCGGCTCCGTCCGCATCTCATTCCGCTCCCGGGGCGCCGTGAACGTGGGCGAATTCGCCCGCAGCCTGACGCCGCTGGGGGGCGGGCATCCCCGCGCGTCCGGCTGCATGCTGCCGGGCTCCGTGGAGACGGTCATTACCGAGGTTCGGGCCCGGCTGGACGAGCTGCTGCAACGGCAGGGGCTCACCGGCTGACCGGAGCCGCGGGCGGAGCGGCGCATCCGGACGCGGGACAAATCATCGAACCCGACACAGGAGGTTCGGCATGACGCAGCGGCTGGCGGGCAAGCGAGCCATCGTCACCGGGGGCAGCAGCGGGATCGGCCGGGAGATCTGCCGGCTGTTTGTCGCCGAGGGGGCGGCCGTCGAGATCGTCGGGCGCGACCGCGCCCGCCTCGAGGAAACCCGGGCCGGCAGCGTGGAGCCGGGCCGGGTGCGGATTCACACTGTCGACCTGGCGGATTCCGAATCGGCGCGGAAATGGGTGGACGGGCGGACCGCCGCCGGCGACGCCGTTCACATCCTGGTCAACAACGCCGGCTTTTACCGCAGCGCGCAGCCGGGGCCCGATCCGCTGGCGGACTACGAGCGGATCATGAAGATCAATCTGGAGGCGGTGTTCATCCTCACCCTCGGGGTGATCCCGCTGATGACGGCCGCCGGCGGCGGGTCGATCGTCAACATCGCCTCGACCCTCGGCTACATGCCGGTGCCGGGGTGCAGCGCCTACTCGGCGGCGAAAGCGGGGGTGCTGATGTTCACCCGGAGCGTGGCGCTGGAGCAAGCCGGGCGCGGCATCCGGTGCAACGCCATCTCGCCGGGAGTGGTGCGCACGCCCATCTTCGAGGCGACGATGTCGCCCGAGCAGGTCCGCGAGCACCTGGCGCGGATGGCGCCCGCCCATCCCCTGGGGCGGGTGGGCGAGCCGGCGGACATCGCCCGCGCCGCCGTGTTTCTGGCGTCCGACGACGCGGCCTGGATCACCGGCGTGAACCTGCCCGTGGACGGCGGGATCTCGCTTACGTGACCGCGGCCGCGGGCCCGGCCGCGGTGCCGCCGCGCCGGCAAAGGAGGAAGGGATGATCGTCATCACCAAGACCGTGAGCTTCTGCGCCGCCCACCGCTACTGGCAGACGGCGTGGGACGAGGCGAAAAACCGGGCCGTATTCGGCCCGTGCGCCAACCCGCACGGTCACGGGCACAACTATCGCCTGGAGCTGTCACTGGCGGGCGAGCCGGACCCCGAATCCGGCATGATCATCGACCTGAAGGATGTCAAGGCCATTCTTGAACAGACGGTGCTGGATCATCTGGACCACCGGTTCCTCAACCTGGACATCCCCTATTTCCAGACGGTCATCCCCACCACCGAGAACCTGGTGCTGTACATCCGCGATCTCCTGCAGCCGACCTTTCGGGGCGTTCGGATCCACCGCATCCGGCTGTGGGAGAGCGACGACCTGGGCGTGGAGTGGACCGAGGAGCCGGGATGCTCAGCCTGATGCGGCGATACACCTTTTCGGCAGGCCACCGCCTGAGCCGGGCCCATTGGGAACCGGAGCGGAACCGCCGGATCTACGGCCGCTGCGCCAATCCCCATGGCCACGGTCACAACTACACGCTCCATGTGGTGGTCACCGGCGAGGTGGACCCGGCCAGCGGGATGATCGCGGACCTGGCCGAGCTGGACCGGGTGGTGCGCCGCCTGGTCGTGGACCGGTTGGATCACCGCTTCATCAACGACGAGATCCCCGATTTCCGCGACCGGGTGCCCACGTCGGAAAACCTGTGCCGGTGGATCTGGTCGGCCCTGCAGCTCGAAGTGCCGGGGCGCCTCGTGAGGATCACGCTCAAGGAGACCGACACCAACAGCTTCGAGTATTCCGGATTGTGAATGGTTCCCGACGCCTGGCCGGACATCCGATCCCCGCAGCGGCAATCATCCGAACAGCGCGTGCTTGATGCGGGCGGCGCACCGATACCCCCACCGCAGGGGAGGGTACGCGGCGCGAATCCAGCGGGCGCGGGGGCGGAAGCGGATCCAGCCGACGCGGACCCGCTCGATGCGGCCGAGAATGGCGCCGGCCGAAACAGGTCCCTCGATGTCATCCCGGTTGTCTCCACGGACATAGAACAGCCGTCCCCGCTCGGGATCGTCCGCGCGCCGCACCAACCGGTGCGCCACGAGGCGGGCGCCGTCTTGGAAAAGCAGCACGTCGCCGGGCCGCAGGTTTTCCGCCGGAACCGGCCGGACCTCCAGGTCGGCGCCGGGGAAGATCAGCGGTTTCATGCTGGAGCCGGAGGCGCGGAAGCGCACCGGCCGGCCGGCGCGCAGTTCCAGCTCGGCCACGTGCTCAGCCGGCGGTATCGGTGGGGGCATGGTCTTCATCCGCCGCTTCGGGTGTCTCCGCACCGGACTCGGCGGCGGCCGTCGCTTCGGCTTCCTCGGCCCTGGCCCGGGCCTTCTGCAGGACGCGCGTGAACGGGACGTGCTTCCGCTCGCGGATGGCGTCGGCGATCCGTTCGTACATCCGCTGCATGTCCTGCAGCTCGGCGACGGCCTCGGGATCCTGCGTCTTGTTGAAGCCCACCGCCTCGATGGCGCCGTAGATCCGTTCATCTTCGTCCGGCATGGCATCCTCCGGGATCGAGTCGGGAAACCGGTCCGGTTGCCACCTGCGCCGCCGCACCGGCGGCGAGCTGTCCGCAGGCCGCCCGGATCTCGCGACCGCGCGACTTGCGGATCATGGCGGCGAACCGGGCGTCGAGAAGCACCTGCTTAAAGGCGAGAACGGCCGGTTCCGCGGGCGCGACGAAAGGGAGTCCGGGAATCTCGTTGTACGGGATCAGGTTGATCTTGCAGCGGACGGGCTTCAGCAGGCGCGCCAGCCGCCGGGCATCCGCCGGCGTGTCGTTCACGCCGTCGATCAGGATGTACTCGAAGGTGATGCGCTCGCCCGGCGCCAGCGGAAACGTGCGGCAGGCACCGAGGAGTTCCGCCAGCGGGTGGCGACGGTTCACCGGCATCAGCCGGTCGCGGACCTCGTCGGTCGTGGCGTTGAGGGAGACGGCCAGCTTCGGGCGGACCGGCTCGGCGCCCAGGCGGCGGATCCCGTCCGCCAGGCCGCAGGTGGACAGGGTGATGCCGCGCCGCGACAGGCCGATGCCGGCCGGATCGACGAACAGCCGGAAGGCGTCCATCACCGCGTCGTAGTTGAGCAGCGGCTCGCCCATGCCCATGAACACGATGTTGGCCGGCCGGCCCTGGAGGCCGCAGTCGGCGGCGATCCGGTAGTACTGACCCAGGATCTCGCCGGCGGCGAGGTTCCGGTGAGGAGTCATGCCGGCGGTGGCGCAGAAGACGCAGCCCATGGGGCAGCCCGCCTGGGTGGAGAGACAGAGGGTGACGCGGTCCGGCTCCGGGATGTAGACGGATTCGACGTGGCAGCCGTCGGCCAAACGGAACAGGTATTTGCGGCAGCCGTCGGCGGATTCGGTCCGGGCGGCGGTTTCGGGCAGGGTGATGCGGCAGCACGCGGCGAGGTTTTGGCGGAGCGGCCGGGCCAGGTTGGTCATGGCCTCCAGATCCACGCATTGGCGCCGGTAGAGCTGGTGGTAGAGCTGCCGCGCCCGGAATGCCGGCTGATCCCAGCGCGCCAGCACCGCCGTCAGCTCCGCCAAGGACATGCCCAACAGGTTATCCGGCTCCATGGTCCGGTACTATAGCACCGGGGTGGGGAAAAATCAAAAAACGGGCCGGGCAGCGGGGCCCCGTTTCGCCAACGTTAAGGAGGCCGTTCGGGATCAGCGGACCAGCACTCGGAGCCCGCCCAGGATGGTGACGCCGGGCATGGGGTAACCGGGGCGGTATTCATAGTCGGTGTCCATCAGGTTTTCCACGGTCCCGAACAGCGTCACCCGCTCCCGCCAGCTCTCGGGGGCGACGTGGAGGTCGAGCCGGGCGTTGACCAGGGCGAAGCCGTCCATGGCCGTGCGGGCGCCGGGATAGCGCGGGTTGGCGGCGTAGCGGCGGCCGACGTACTGGGCGTCCAGCGAGACGTCGAGCCGGCGGAACGGCTTCCAGTTCCAGCCGGCGACGATCGTGTGGCGCGGCGCGTACGGCGTGTCGTGGGGCTGGGCGTCCAGGAACGTGTAGGCCGCGAACAGGTGGTGCGCGTCGGCGGGCCAGACTGTGACCGAGGTCTCCAGGCCGTTGAGCTCGTACTCGGCGATGTTCTCGTAGCGCGGGGGCGGGGCGGTGAAGCGGAGAGCGTCACGGCCGCGGTCGTGGAAGCAGGTGGCGTCAAGGCGCAGCCAGGTATTGACCACCCGGGACACACCCGCTTCCAGGTGAACCACCCGCTCGGGCTCCAGCTCGCGCCAGGCGTCGCCCTGGCCCCACTGGTCGTACGACACGGCCGCGTACACGCCGGGCAGGTTGAAGCCCCGTGAGATGGACACGTGCGCGGTGGTGCCGCCGCGGGTCAGGTTGACGCCGGCCTGGGGGGCCAGGAACGTGCCGAATGCGTCGCTGATGTTGACGCGCAGCCCGGCGACCGGAGCGATCTTCGTGCTGTCGCCGAACTCGGCGCTCGCCAGCGCATAGGGGGCGGCGTTGCGGAACCGCTCGCCTCGGGTGGGACCCGCCGTGCCGCCGATGACGCTGGTGAAGTCGCCGCCGTAGTCGTCCCAGTCGAAGCCGGCCGTCAGCGCCACCCGTTCGCTGCCGCGCCAGGTCTGGCGGGCGCGGAAACCCCAGTTGTGATAGTCGGTGTCGCTGTCCTCGGGCTGGCCCCGGACGGTGTTCCACTGCTGCCAGTTGATCATGCCGTTGTCGCTGTAGAAGCGGAAGTACCCGTCCCATCCGGCCAGCGTGTTCTCCAGCGTGACCACCGTGAGCCAGTCGTCGGTGTTGAACTGGGCGCGGGGCGGCGGCGGCAGGCCGGCGACGCCCGGGTCGCGGGCGTAGTTGTTCGTGTGGGTCATCGCCAGGTCCAGCCGCCAGCCCGGGGCGATGGCGTAGCCCAGGCGGCCGAAGTAGTGCTGCAGCTCGCCGTCGGCCTGGAATCGGTGTCCGTCGGAGTGCTTGTAGCCGATGGAGACGTACGTGTCGAACCGGCCCTGCCGGTAACCGCCGTTCAAGGATGTGAGCAGCGTGCCCCGGGAACCGCCGGCCGCGGACAGTTCCAGCTCGTGCCCGTCCCGGAGCATGCGCCGGGTGCGGATGTCCACCGCGCCGAAGCTCATGTTGCCGTACAGGACGGGGGACGCGCCTTTGACCACGTCGATCTGTTCCACGGTGTCCACGGCCAGCACGTCCATGAGGGGGTGGGCCCAGACTCCGGACGCGCGAGGGACGCCGTCGACGAGAAACTGGATCTCGGCGCCGGGGCGGCCCGAGCCCATGCCGCGGATGAACAGCGTGCCGCCCTCGCCGCCGCCGTAGCTTCCCACCAGGTTGTAGCGGGAAATGAGGATGCCGGGCACGCGGCGCACGCCGGTGAGGACATCGTGGGCCATCAAGTCATCCAGCTGCGTCCGCGAGACGCGGGAAAACGTGATCCCGTCGGCGGCGAGATGGTTGCCCTCCACGATCGGGGCGTCGGCCCGGACCTCGATCTCGGTGCGCAGCGGCGGCACCGGCGTATCCGGTTCGCGGTCCGCCGATGAATCGACGGCCAGACATGGGAGGGCGGCCAGAACGATCCAGTAAAAAATCAAGGCGATTCGTTGAAACATGGACAAGGCACTCCGTGTTACGTATAATAAAATGGTAACACTATAGAAGGCGGGGGCGAAGGGGTCAAGCGATTTGTGTCACGTTCAGCAAAAACATAACACGATGTCAGGCAGCCGATTGTTTGTCCCGATAATGGCTTGGGTCGCGCTCCCATTCATCCTACTTGCCTCCGGGATGACGAGTTGCGGCGGCTCCATCGCCTCGCCGGCACCGAAGCCGCCGCGGCCCCAGGTGGTAGTCGCATCCTCCCTTTTGTACGCGATGGTGCACAGTCTGGCCGGAGCGGAGACGGAACTGTATCTGCTGGTGCCGCCCGGTTCCTGTCCGGGCCATTACGACCTGGCCCCGGCTGATGCCCTGGCCATCCAGCGCTGCGACCTGGCCCTCAGCCACGCCTTTCAGAAGGATCTCCGCACCCGCTGGTCCGGGCTGGCCCTGCCGGGAAGTTTGGATGTGCTGCCCGATCGGGGCACCGCGCTCATTCCCGGCAACTACCGGGCGGCGCTGGCCGACACGGCCGAACTGTTGGTCCGCCGTTTCCCCCGGTTGGCGCCGGTGGTCCGCGCCCGCCACGCGGCGGTCGACGATTCCGTGCGCCGGCACACCGAGCCGTCGCTGGCCGAACTGCGACGGCTGGGCCGCGGAGTGGGAATCGTCTGCGACAGCCGCCAGGAGGAATTCCTCCGGTTCCTGGGTCTCGAGGTGCGCGGCACCTGGCTCGCCGGCGCCGACCCGTCGCCGGAGCTCATCCGGCGGCCCGCCGGGACCGTGGCCCTTCTGGTGGGCAACCGGCAGTCGGACCAGGCGGGCATCACCGCGCGCCTGGCGGAGCAGTGGGGTCGGCCGCACGTGGTGCTCAGCAATTTCCCGACAGATCCTGCGGACCAGTACGATTACCTGAACTACTTCCGGTCGCAGGCGCACGTCCTCAGGGAAGCCCTCGAACATGTCCAACCCGCTGCTCGTTGAGCTGACCGAAGTGAGCGTGGATCGCGGCGGCCGCGTCCTCCTGCGGGACTTGAGCCTGCGGGTGGCGCCCGGCGAGTTCATTCTCCTGCGGGGCCCCAACGGCGCCGGCAAGACCACGTTGTTCGAGACGATCACCGGTTTCGCGGCGCCCGCCGGCGGCCAGGTCCGCATCGCCGGGCAGCGCATGGACTGGTCGAACCGGCCGGTGCTGCGGCGCCGGATCGGCTATCTGCCCCAACAGGCCTGGTTCGACACCCGCCTGCCGATCCGGGCGGGCGAGTTCGCCGCGCTGGCCCAGTTCGGGGGCTGGGGAACGTGGCGCGGCAGCCGCCGGGCGCGCGCCGCCCGCCTGGCGGAAACCGCCGCCTACATCGGCATCACCGAGTTGTTGGACCGCCCCCTGACGGCGCTTTCGGGCGGCGAACTGCAGAAGGTGGCCATCGCCCGGATCCTGCTCCAGGAACCGCAGCTGATCCTCATGGACGAACCGATGAACCATCTGGACCGCGCCGCCCGGGAGCAGCTCGCCCGGCTGCTGGCGCGGGTGAACCGGGAGCAGGGGCTGGCGGTGGTGCTGGTCAGCCACCAGGCGGACGAACCGCCCGCAGCGGCCACGCGTCTGTTGCAGCTGGAGGGCGGACGCGTGACGGATGATCGACCGTTGGCGGCCGCCGGCGCGCCGCCGGGAGACTCGCCATGAACCTGACTGACTGGCTGCATCTCCCGCTGATGCAACGCGCCTTGTGGGCAGCCTTGGCCGGCGGAGCCGGTTGCGGATTGCTTGGCGTGCTCATCGTGGGCCTGCGCATTCCGTTTATCGGCGTGGCGGCCGCTCACGGCGCCATGGCGGGGGCGGTGGCCGGCCACCTGCTGGGCGTGTCGCCCGTGGCCGGAGCCTTCGCCGGTTCCTGCCTGGCGGTCTGGCTCATCGGTCCCCTCATCGAAACGTCCCGCCAGGAGCACGAGCTGGCGGTGGGCATCGTCTTCTCCACCATGCTGGGCCTGACCTTTCTTGGAATGTCCCTGGCGGGCGGCGAGATCAACCGCCTGCTGGCCCTGCTGTGGGGCAGCATCCTGCTTCTGCCGCCGGACCGGCTGGTGTGGATGTCGGGTGCGACGGTCCTCGTCATCGCGCTGATCGTCGGGTTCTACCCCGGCCTCCGGGCGCTGCTGGTGAGCCGGAAGCTGGCGGCCGCCTCCGGGCTCCGGGACGCGTTCCTGATGGGTCTGGTGCTGACGGTGGTGGGCTTGTCGGTGGCAGTCTACCTGGAGGCGCTGGGCGGCCTGCTGATTTTCGCGGTGCTCATCGCGCCGGCGGCCACCGCGCGGCTGTTCGCCCGCAGCCTGCCGGCGCTGTTCGTCGCCAGCGCCGCGCTGGGCGCGGGCGGCTGCCTCGCGGGCGTGCTGCTGTCGGCCTGGTGGAACGTGGGCACGGGCGCCATGGTGATCGTCGTGCTCTGTGCCGCGTTCTTCGTCGTCCTGATCTTCCGGCGTCGGGAGGCGACCCGCTATGACTGATCCGCACGCCGACAAACGGGCCTTTTTCGACCACCACGCCGCCGGCTGGGACGCCGACTACCAGGATCCCGATGAGTTGCCGCGCCTGCGGACGGTGCTGGCGGAAGCCGGGCTGCGTCCCGGGCAGCGGATCCTGGAGCCCGGCTGCGGCACCGGGCGGATCACGCCGGTGATCATGGACCTCGTGGGGCCGGGCGGAAGGGTGGTGGGCATGGACTTCTCGCTGCCCATGCTGCGCCAGGCCCGCGGCCGGGCGGCGGCGTCCGCCGCCGGCTGGGTGCTCGCCGACGCCCACCGGCCGTGCTTCATTCCGGGCGCCTTCGACGCGGTGCTGCTCTACAATTTTTTTCCCCACCTGAGCCGCAAGGCCGAGGCCCTGGCTGTCCTGGCCCGGCTGCTGCGGCCGGCGGGCCGGCTGGTCATCTGTCACCTGACCGGCCGCGACAAGCTCAACGCCTTTCACGCCGGGGTGGGATCGGCGGTGGCCCACGACATGATCCCGCCGCGGAAGGTCGTGGCCCGGATGCTGGCGGACGCCCGCCTCGGCCCGGTTATCTGGCGCGAGGCGGACGATCTGTACCTGGTTGTGGGGGCGGCGCAGGCATGACGGCCGCCGCGGAAGCCCGCGGCGGCCGCCGGCGTGTCACTTGGAAATTCGGCTGATGGCGGCATGCAGGCCGCCGAACTCGTTGACCAGGGTCACGAAGCGGTTGGGCACCGGCGCGATGAGCACCGTGCCCGAGCCGCGGAACACGTTCACGAACCCCTCGCCGGAAGCCCAGGAGCTGAACAGCTTCTTGGTGGCCTTCTCGACGCGGAAGTCCAGATTGCCGGTGCGGGCCACGGCGAAGCTGCCGTCCACGGTCAGGACTTCGTTGTTGAGCTGCAGCGTCTCCACCGGCCCCGGGGCGTTGTACATCACCTTGCCGTGCCCGGACACGCTGGTCTGGAAGAAGCCCTCGCCGCCGAAAAGGCCGGAGATCGCCTTGTTGGTATACATGTCGACGGTGATGGAGCGGTCGCAGGCCAGGAAGGCGCCGCGGTCCAGGATCCAGGTCTCGCCCCGCAGCTCCAAAACGTTCACCTCGCCGAAGGTGGGTTCGAGGAAAATTGTGCCGGAGCCCCGGTAGATGGGCTTGACCGCCCGTTCGCCGGTGAGCTTCGACTTGATGAAGCCGCCGGCCGAGGGCGTCTGGACCTCGATCTCGATGTTGCCGATCATGTAATGGAGCGCCCCCGCCTCCAATACCACCTCGGCCTGCTGGAGGGTGATCTTGGGCATCTTGTAGTACTCGGTTTTCAGCACCTCGAATTGAGTGGCTCCCTGATAAGCAGCGGCCGGCGCGGCCGGCACCGGCGCGGGCGCCGGCGCCGCCGGGAACAGATCCGGCAGCACCGCCCGCAGGGGCTGCCAGTTGGGCATCCCGTCGCCCCAGCATAACGTCTCGCCGTTGACCCGGCCGGCCTGGGCCATGGCCCCGACGTCCTGCGCCGACAGCGGACCCACCTGCTGATTGTTTTCCAGAATGAACAGTGTCTGGCTCATGCTTTTCCTCCTCCATGCGTTAAAAAAAACACCGGACGCGGAGGTCCGGTGTGTGGTTGGCCGGTGTTCCGCGAACGGGGGTCAGCGTTTGCGCAGACGCTCGATGGCGGACTTCAAGCTGATGCGCATGCGGTCCAGCGAGTCGGCCAGGCGGCCGATCTCGTCGCCGCCGGTCTTGACCTGGATCGGAACGTCCAGGTCGCCCAGTGAAATCTTGTTGGCGGCTTCGGTGATCATCTCGATGGGCCTGGTCATGCGGGTGGCGAAAATGTACGTGAGCAGCACCGAGAACAGGATGGCCGCGCCGATGACGATGATGATGAAGTTCCGAATGTAGTTCTGGAACTGGCGGAACCAGGTTTCGCGGACGCTCACCGAATAGATGCCGATGATCTGGTTCGAAATGTCCTTGATGGGGACGTAGGCGCTGACGTAGCTGATCTCGCCGATGGTTTCGGTCCCGATGAACTCCCGGCCCTGGTTGAGGACGTAGTTGAAGATCTCCTGCGTGATCGTCTCGCCCACCCCGCGGCCGGAGGCGCCGCTGCGCGAGGAGGCGACCGCCGTCTCGCCGAGGTACAGGGTGGCCGATCCCGCTTCGATGTTTTCCTTGTACACCATCTGCTTGAGCTGGTCGACGAGCGTGTTGTCGTTGTTCAGGACGTCGCCGGCGATCAGCGCCCCGCGGATTTCATCGCCGATGATCAGGGGCACCACGACTTCCATCCCCAGCGCGGCCTCGATCTGCTTCTTCTGGGTGCCCACCGCCAGGGCGTCTTCCATCTTCTCCTGCGACATGTAGTCGATGGGCAGCTTGACCGAGCCGTATACCACCTTGCGGTTGCTCAGCGCCTCGCGCAGCATCGGATCCATGGCGGCCAGGTCGTCGTTGCGCTGGCCCGGATTGTTGACGCGGTACAGCACACGTCCCCGTCCGTCGGTCAGGATCAGGTAATCGATCCGGAGCTGCTGCTTGGTGAACTCCAGCACGTTGATCGCCTTCCGGCGTTCCAGGTCCGCTTGCCCGGCTGCGGCCGGAGAGGCCGGATTCTGGCTGATCGCGGCGATGAAATCGTATTGCAGCGCGTTGATGGCCAGCAGTTTGGTGTTTTCCTTGATCTCGTTCATCCGCTGCGCGTACTGGGTGGTGGCGATGTCCGAGTTGGCGCGGATCTTGGCCAGTGACTCGTCCAGCGTCTTCTGGGTGACGATCACCACGATGACCGCGGCGGAGATGATCAGCGGGATCACGATGGCAAAGAGGGATAAACCCAGCAGTTTAGTTCGGATTGTGAGTTTCAATTTTCACACCTCGCCTGGGGAATCGATCAGACGTTCCTGATGATCTCCAGCATGTTGCGCTGGAAATCGATCATCTTTTTCGGGTCGTTGATTTCGCCGCTGAGCAGCTCGATGAGCTCGGGCAGCTTGTCTTTGGGGAAGGCTTCGCGGGATTCGCCGAGGTTGCCGATGTGGTCGTCCATCACGATGGGGGCCAGGGGGCCGATGACCTTGGCCATCTCCCGCTCGATGAGCTGGAAGATGCCGGGATCGATCCCCACCTTGCGCTCCTCGCGGGTCACCGCCTCGCCCATCATCTCGATCAACCCGGCGTTGAAGAGCTTGCAGAACGCCTTGCTGACGTCGAGGATGGGGAGCTCCACCTTGCCGGCGATCTCGCTCACGCTGTCAATGCCGTTAATGTGGCGAAGAATGTTCCATTCGGTGGCGTTGAGCGAGATCTCGCTGGGCGTTCCGTAGCTCATCTTGAAAACCAGGTTGGTGTTGGGGATTACCTTGCGGATATCCTGCCAGTCGGCATCGATCTGCTCGCCGCGGCGGATGATCTCCTGGGCCCCGGTCAGAATGGTTTTGTTCTTGACGGAGATGTTGGGCAGGAAGGTGAAGATGCCGTCGGTCCACGACAGCAGCGCGTACACCGCGTTCTCGCCCAAGACCGTGTTGTATTTGGCGTGGATGACTTCGCCGGAGAGGAAATACACGTCGCCCGTATCCTCGCCGCGTTGCAGCGACAGCTTGCCGGTCCTCTGGCTGTTGCAGAGGATCTTCATGATCTCCACCAACTTCAGCTGGCTCAGGTTCCCTTTTAGGGTTTCGCTCATAGTTCACAACCCTTCCGGAAGAATTAACCGACGATCTGGCGGATCCTTTCCGCCTGGGCATACTCCTTCTCGCTGAGTTTTTCCCGCGAGAGCACCGTGGACTTGCGGATCCGCACCGGCGGGGCCAGTTTTTTGTAGTGCTTGTCGGAGACCACTTTCGACAGCGCGACGTTGAGGGTCATCCGCAGGTGGGCTTTGTTGAGGTTCTTGTCGCCCAGCAGAACCAGAATGGTCTCCTGCACGCCGAGCTTGGTGGGGACCAGCAGCCGCACGTTGTTGTAAACGATCAGCTTGCCTTCGATGAAGTTCACCTCGGCTTCGACGATCTCGTCGCCGGGCAGTTCGAACGCGCCCAGGCATTGGATCAGCTCCAATGCCCCGGTGGCGGTGAGGTTGGCGCGGCCCAGCCGTTCGGTCTGGGGAAACAGGAGTTCCCCCCGGTTGTTAGCCAGGTAGGCGGAGCGGACGCCCATGACGGAGCTGATTTCATCCACGAATTTGCCGAGTAAATCTTCCATGGCTGTCCATTATTTGAGAATTTCGTAATACTTTTCCAAATCCAGGCTGGACGCGGCGTAGGCGTGATCCGCGGCCAGCAGGGTCCGGGTCCGCTCGCGGAACGGTTCCAGGGGGAAAGCGACCCGGGCCTCGATCATTTTTTCCAGGACGCGCCGGATGAGCCGGAAGGTGGCTTCCACGATGGTTCGGGGCTTGTCCTCCGTGCGCAGTTCCAGCCGGCCGTCCCGGTAGGTGTATTCCGCGGCGAATGGGTCGAGGAAGGGGAATTTGTCCGCCAGCTCCAGGCAGGATTCCTGGAAGAGATGGTTGAATTCGAGGCCGCGCTTGTTGTCCGCCGGGAAATCCTTTCGGAACTCGTTCAGAAGCGCTTCCATGACGGCCTGGATTTCATCCCGGGAAATCTCCACTTCCGACGGGGTGGGTTCTGCCTCCTGGGCGGTGGAGCGATAGACGTTGAATGTCGCGCCCAGGTCGCGGGATCCCTCGATGATCTCCTTGATGGCCGTCTCGCCGGCGATGAGGTCTTTCCCCAGCAGGGAAATCAGCGCGTCCACCGGCTGGCCTTCCTGAACGAACAGGAGGCCGTACCCGATGTTCTTCTGGAAAACCACTTCCACAAAGTGATCGTTGGGATCGTTCTCCAGGCGGCTCAGCAGCTTTTTGGGATCGGTGAACTCGCTGGAGATGTTTTCATGGATCTTCTCGCTGCCCAGATAGCGGGAGATGAAAAAGACGGCTTCCGGGGGAAGCTGGTAGGTGGAAATGAGCAGGTTTTCCTTGCGGCCGATCTGGAGAATGGCGCCGAGATGCTGGCGACCCAGCAGGTTGACATCCCCGCGGATCCGGACGTTGGCCACCGCGCCGCCTTCCAGCAGGATCTCGCCCTCGTGCTTGACCCCCACCATTTCGATGAAGCCGGAGAAGGAGTTGCCCTTGAGTTCCTCGAGCAGCTTGCCCAAGTCCACGAAATAGGAGCTGAGTTCCTTGTGAACCGGCTTCCCCTTCGGAATGATCATTATTGCCGCTCGTTGATATAGGTTTGGAGTTCCTTCATCACCTGGGGCTCGGCAAGTTTCAGGTTGGCTTGCGGGTTGAAGAAAATCCCGATGAGGTGGGGATCGCGGTCCACGATCATCAGGGTCTTGTCGCTGAAGTTGACCGTGATGCTGTCGAAGTAGCTGATACCGGAACTCTTGCCGATGCTCTGCAGCTTGGCGGCGCAAAAAGACAGGATCTGGGCGTAAAGCTCCACTTCCTCGAAGCTGCTGTTGGACAGAGGGGTTCCATCCTTGAGCAGGGTGATCGCGGCGAGGACCCCGTCGACCTGCATCAGGTTTTTGATGAGCTTGATGTGCACCTGGTCCTGGCCGGCCTGGCTCTCGTCGAAGATCCGCATGCCCTCGAGAATCAGCTCGGACCACTTGATCTCGTTGGTCTTGATGTTTGTGCGGATGCCGTCCTCGATCTTGAACTCGCCTTCCGTGAGGTGGATCGCCTTGTACACGGCGTCAGGGCCCACCAGATTGTCGAACTGGGCGTGGGGGATGTCACCGTTTTCGAAATAGATCACGCCGATCTTCCCCCGGTAGTTGAAGGTCAACTTGGCGGTTTTCTTCTCCAGGCAGTTCAACTGAATCAGGTTGACCAGATTGACTTCCTTGAGATTACCAATCAGTGCCATTTGGTTTTTCCAGTTTTTAGAATAAGTTGCCCGGCCGATGACGGCATAAGTAAAAGTATCACGGCCCGACAATTCATGTCAAGGACCATTACGGCCCGAAACGCACGGAACACATTGAATTCAGCGGTTTTTCCATGTCGGCGGCCGCCGGTCCACCCAGGCGGCGATGCCTTCGGTGAAGTCCTCCAAATCGGTCAGGATATTCAGGTAGTCGGTGAAGGACTCGTCGATGAATCGCTGGAAAACCTCATGCTTGGCCCGGCGCAGGTTGCGCAGCATCAGCCCGATCACCGGCGTGCTGAGCGTGGACAGGTGCGCCAGGGTTTTCTTAAGCTCGGCCACGAGCTCTTCGCGCGGATGCACCCGGGACACCAGCCCCAGCTCGAGGGCCTGGGCGGCCGTCATTTCGCGACCGGTCAGGAAGGTCTGGAGCGACGCGGTGAACCCGGCCTGGTGCCCCAGCATGATGGTGCCCACCGCCGGAAAAGTGCCGATGGCCAGGTGGTCGTACTGGAAGGTGGCCGCGGAGCTGGCCAGCACAAGGTCGAAGAAGGGGAGCAGGTCGCAGCCCCAGTTGCGGACCTTGCCGTCCACCAGGGCAACGGTGAGGTAATCCACGCTGAGCAGGAACTCGCAGATGTTGCGGAAGCGCTCCAGGGCGGAGAACACCATCTCGCGGGTGTGTTCCGAGTAGTCCAGGCCGCCGATGAAACTGGGGCCGGAGGCGGACACGAGCAGAGCGGCCGTATCGGTCTGGCCGACGGCTGACTCCATCAGCTCGCTCCACTCGCCCAGCAGTTGCAGTGACAGGAGATTGTCCGGCGGATTGTTCAGGGTGACGTGGGCCAGGCGGCCTTTGAGCTCGAAACGGATCTTCTCGAACTGGGCCGAATCGTCTTGCATGGTCGCCTCCTCGCCAAGCGGAATGCCGCTACCGCCCTTCGCGGAAATGCGATATAATCGGCGGCTGAATTTTACCTCGTGGTGTCAGATATACCACCAAGATGGGGCGAATGCAAGAATCCACAACGGCCCGCACCCTGAACGTCCGGGTCACCCGGTGCGAGATGCTCGCCGGCGGCTATTTTCTGCTCGGCGTCGCTGCGCCGGAGGTTGCCGCCGCGGCGGAGCCGGGGCAGTTTTTCATGCTCGGGCTGCCCCAACACGCCCTGTCCGCCGATCCGTTGCTGAACCGGCCCCTCAGCGTGCTCGACGCGCCCCACGCCGGCGCGGCCGGGGAAATCCTTTTTCTGATCAAGCAGGTGGGACGGGGCACCCGCCTGCTCGCCGGGCTGCGGCCGGGCGACGCGCTGTTCGCCCACGGACCGCTGGGCGGAACATTCCCGACGCCGCCGGCCGGCGGGACCCTGGTCCTGGTGGGTGGCGGCGTGGGCATCGCGCCGCTCTATTTCTACCTGCGCCGCTTTCAGGGGAAGGCCCGGCTGGTGCTGTTCTACGGCGGGCGCACCGCCGCCGAGCTGCCGTTGCGCGATCGCTTGGCGTCCGCGGAGGGCACGGACGTCCGCTTGGTGACCGAGGATGGCAGCCACGGGGAGCGGGGCCTGGTGACGGAGCCGCTTGAACGCTACCTGAAACAGAATGCCGTCGACCGCATCTATTGCTGCGGACCCAACGCGATGATGGCCGCCGTTTACCGGATCGGCGCCGCAGGCGGTCGGCCGGTGTGGGTATCCATGGAGAACCGGATGGGGTGCGGCATGGGCGTGTGCCTGGGTTGCACGATGCCGGTGCGAGACGACCGCGGCATCGCCATGCGGCGGGTGTGCGCCGACGGTCCCGTATTTGAAGCCGACCGGGTCGATTGGGACACGATCGGCCGGTCCCCAATCTAGTGCGCGGAGCGCTGATGGCCAAGCTGAAACTGGTTCTGATTGCGGTGGTGTTCGTCGGAGTCGTGGGCTATCTCATCTACTCGGGGCTGCAGGAAACCACCGTCTACTACCACACCGTGGGTGAGGTGCTGGCCGGCCAGGCGCACGACGGCGGACGGGGGGTGCGGGTCACCGGAACCGTGGTGCCCGGCTCGGTCCGGCGGGCGGCGGACGCGCTGGCCATGGATTTCCAGATCGCCGACGCGGCGGACCAGCCCGTCCTGATGGTCCACTACCAGGGAGTGATCCCCGACAATTTCAAGGAGGGGATGGCCGTCGTCGTGGAAGGCGACCTCCAAGCCGGCCGCCGCGAATTTGACGCCGACACCATCCTGCTGAAGTGCCCCTCGAAGTACGAAAAGACGCCGGAACAGGCCTGAAACCCGTCGACGCAAGGCAGAGCGTATGGTGCTGCTGGGCAATTTCCTGATCGTCGCCACGTTCGTCCTGCTCGTTTACGCCATGGCGGCGGCGGCGCTGCGGCTGCGCACCGGGCGGCCGGCCTGGACGGACACGGCCTGCCGGGCCATGTACGCCGCGGCGGCTTTGACCGCCGGCGCCGCGGGACTCCTCCTGTGGGCGCTGGTCCGAAGCGACTTCCGGCTGGAATACGTGGCGAGTTACTCCTCCACGACATTGCCCCTGGTGTACCGGATCACCGCGTTCTGGGCCGGCCAGGCGGGCTCGCTGCTCCTCTGGCTGCTCCTGCTGCTGGCATTCGCCGCCATGGCGCTGGCCGGCTTCCGGCGGCGTCACGCCGCGGTGGTGCCGCCCTTCATCCTCATCACGGCCGCCTCAGGCCTGTTTTTCAACCTGCTCCTGATCCTGTTCACGAACCCGTTCCAACGGCTTGACGTGGTGATCGCCGAGGGCCGGGGCCTGAACCCGCTGCTGCAGAACGTGGGCATGATCTTCCACCCGCCGACGCTGTTCGTCGGATACGTGGGCTTCACGGTACCGTTCGCCTTCGTCATGGCCGCGCTGGCCGCCGGCGCCCTGCCGTCCGACGGGCTGAAGATCATCCGCCGCTGGACGGTGTTCGCCTGGCTGTTCCTCACCGTGGGGATCATTCTCGGCGCGCAGTGGGCCTACGTGGAGCTGGGCTGGGGCGGCTACTGGGCCTGGGATCCGGTGGAGAACGCCTCGTTCATCCCCTGGATCGCCGCGACGGCGTTCCTGCACACGTCCATCCTGCAGGAGCGCCACGGGGTGTTCAAAAAGTGGAACGCACTGCTGGTGGCGCTCACGTTCCTGTTGTGCATCTTCGGCACGTTCATCACCCGGAGCGGCTTCATCGAGTCGGTGCACGCCTTCGAACGTTCAACCATCGGCTATTATTTTCTCATTTTCATGGCGGCGATGCTGGCCCTGACCGTCGGCGTCATTGCCTGGCGCCGGCAGCTGCTGGCGCCCGATCGGCCCATGGGCAGCTTCCTGTCCAAGGACGGACTGTTCGTGCTCACCAACCTGCTGCTGATGGGTTTTCTGGTCGTGGTGCTCGCGGGGACCATCCTGCCGACGCTGTCCGAACTGGCGGGCGGCCGAAAGATCGCCATCCAGGCGCCGTTCTTCAACGCGGCCGTCGTCCCGTTCGCCATCGCCTGCCTCGTCCTCCTGGGGATCTGCCCGGTGGTGGGCTGGTACCGGACCACGGCGGCGGCGTTTCTGAAACACGCGCTGGTTTTCCTGGCGGCGGCCGGCGCTGGCTTTGCGGCGCTGTTGGTCTGGCTGCAGGGCCACCTGCCCGCGGCGGTGCTGGCCGGTCTCGGCATGGGCGCCGCGGCCTCCATCATCAGCGACGTGGCGCGCTCGACGTGGATCCGCCGGCGGACCACCGGCGAAGGGTTCGGCACGGCGTTGGCGAACCTGCTCCGGAAGAACACCCGCCGCTACGGGGCCTACCTGGTCCACCTGGGCGTGGTGGTGTTCTGCCTGGGCGTCGTGGGCTCGGCTTACTTCAGCCAGTCGTTTGACGCCACGGTGGAGCCGGGGCAGTCGTTTGAGGCCGGGCCGTACACCGTCCGCTACGAGCGCTTCGACCGGGATGCCGATCCGGAGAAGGAAATACTTCGAGCCGAGCTCCACGCGCTGGAGGGCGGCCGGACCGCGGCGACGCTCCGACCCGAAAAACATTTTCACCGGCTGTTCGAGCAGCCGATGACCGAAGTGGCCATTCACTGCACGCCGGTTCGCGACCTGTACGTGATCTTCTCGCCGCTGAGCCTGTCCGGCCGGGCCAACTTCAAGGTGCTCATCAACCCGTTGGTGCTATGGATCTGGGCGGGGGGCATCCTGATCACCCTGGGCGGGCTGCTGGCTCTCCTGCCGCGGTCACGCCGCGCCCTGCTCCGGGAGTTGCCGGCTGAGGAGGCCGCATGATCGCGTCGCTGCTGGTCCTGGCCATCCTCGTCGCCGCGGTGCTCTACGTGCTGTGGCCGCTGCTGGGCGCGGCGCCGGCGGCGACGGACGCCGCGGCGGACGCCCCGCCGGAAGCCGCCCGCGAGGAGTTAGACGCGGCGCTGGCCGACCTGGAGTACGACCGGCGCGCGGGCAAGCTGCCGGCCGAGGATTACGCCGAACTCAAGGCGCGGCTGGAGGACCGGCGGCGCCAGATCCGATAGTCCCGAGCGAGCGTTGCGGAATGTCCAAAGACGGCGTGCCAGTCCTGTCCCTGCAGGAAGTGCGCAAGCACTTCGGCGACGTGCCGGTGCTGCGCGGCATCAGCCTGGACGTGGCCCCGGGGGCGTTCATCGCCGTGGTGGGACCCAACGGCGCCGGCAAGACCACCCTGTTCCACTGCATCGCCCGCCTCATGCGGCCCAGCTCCGGGACGATCCGGTTCCGGGGCGAGGACGTGAGCGGGCGCGACCTCGAGTTCCGGCGGGCGATCGGCTACATCTCCCACCAGCTCTTCCTCTACCCGGAGCTGACCGGACGGGAAAACCTCCGCTTTTTCGCCCGACTCTACGGCCGACCCGACGATCCGGCCGCCCTGGATGAAACCTTGGCGGGGATGGGGTTGGCGGTGGCCGCGGACCGGCCGGTCCGGACCTACTCCCGGGGCATGAAGCAGCGGCTGGCCATCGCCCGGGCGCTCCTGCACCGGCCGGAGCTGGTGCTGCTGGACGAGCCCTTCACCGGCCTGGACCAGCATGCCGCGGCCGTCCTCCGGGACCTGCTCCGCCGGCTCAAGGGGGAGGGCCGGACGGTCCTGATGATCAGCCACCAACTGGAGCACGCCGCCGAGCTCGGCGACCGGGTCCTCGTGCTGGTCAACGGCCGGATCCGCGCCAATGTGGCCGGGGCCGAGGCGGGACCGGGCCGGCTGCCGGCGCTCTACCTCGACGCGGTGGGCCGGCACGGGGGGGCGTCGTGAGCATCCTGCGCCTCGCCGCCTGGGTGGCCTGGAAGGACCTCCGCCTGGAGCTGCGCACCCGCCAGAATTTTCTGACCACCCTCCTGTTCGCCTTCATTATCATCGTGGTGTTCAACTTCGCCTTCGATCCCGGCTCCCGGGCGGCGCGGGAGAGCGCCCCGGCCATCCTGTGGGTGGCGTTCCTGTTCGCCGGGATCCTCAGTCTGGCCAACGCCTTCGCCATGGAGCGCGAGGAGGGATGCATGCTGGGCCTGCTGCTGGCCCCGGTGCCGCGCGGCGTGATCTTCCTGGGGAAATTTCTGGCCAACCTGGCGTTCCAGACCGCCGTGGAGACGCTGATCCTGCCCATCTTCGTCGTCTTCTTCAACGTCCGGTTCGCCGGCGGCTTTCTGCCGTTCCTGCTGGTGGTGCTGCTGGTGAACGTGGGCTTCGTCGCCGTGGGCACGCTGTTCTCGGCCATGACCATGGGCCTGCGCCTGCGCGAGGTGCTGCTGCCCATCCTGCTGTTTCCGGTGATCGTGCCGGTGGTCATCGCCGGCGTCAAGGCCACCGCGCTGCTGTTCCAGGCGCCGGCGGCGCCCGGCTGGATCCACTGGGTGAAGCTGCTGGCCGGCTTCGACTTGATCTTCGTGGTAGTATGTTACGCGGTCTTCCGTTTTGTCGTCGAGGAGGCCGCCTGACGAACCGCCGGCGCGGGCCGGCATCCCGACATCCGAACCGGCAACATGACAACGGACACCCAACACGCTGACACCTGGGCCGCCTCTCCGGCCGGCGGACGCGCCGGTTTTACGGCGCTGGCCGCTCTGACGGCGGCCGCCCTGGTGGGGGCGCTTTATATGGTGTTCCTCTACGCGCCGCGGGAGCGCGAAATGGGGGAAGTCCAGCGCATTTTCTACTTCCACGTGGCCTCCGCCTGGCTGGCCATGGTGGCGTTCGCCGTGGTGTTCGCGGGCAGCATCCTGTACCTGTGGCGCGGCCGGCTGCGCCATGACCGCTGGGCGGCGGCCGCGGCCGAAATCGGAGTCCTGTTCACCACCATCGTGCTGGTGACCGGGCCGCTGTGGGCCCGGCCCGTCTGGAACACGTGGTGGACGTGGGACCCGCGCCTGACTTCGTCGCTGGTGCTCTGGCTCATGTACCTGGTGTATCTCGTGCTGCGGGGCAGCCTGCCCGAGAGTCCCCGGATGCGCCAGTTCAGCGCCGTTTATGCTGTCGTCGCCTTCGCGGACATTCCGATCGTTTTCTTCTCCATCCGCTGGTGGCGGAGCATGCATCCGGTGGTGGTCTCCAGCCAGGGGATGAACCTCGAGCCGGAGATGGTGCACACCCTGGTCGCCGCGTGCGTGGCGTTCACCCTGCTGTTCGCGCTGCTGTTCCGGCTGCGCCTCGGGGTGGAGCGGGCCCGGCTGGAGGCCCAGCGTCTGCGACGGATACTGCTCGAGAGGGAATGACAGATGAACGGTTACCTCTTTGCGGCGTACAGCTTCATCCTGCTGCTGCTCTTCGGGTACATCATCGGCCTGCACGGCCGGCTGCGGCGGCTGGCCCGCGAGCTCGAGGAGCTCCGGCTGGCTCTGCGCGACGGGGAGGACGCCTGATGGGCATCGCCGGTTTCCGCTGCGGCGAATGCGGCGGGGAAAAATTTCCGGCGGGCGTCCGGCTCGTCCTGTGCCCCGCGTGCGCGGAAAAAATTCACGCCGGCTGCTGGCCGCGTCACCGGGCCCGCCACCTGGAGGCGGACTCCGCCGCCCGGCTGGACGAGGGCGCGCGCCGCGGAACCATGGGCGATTACGGGATCATCCGCTGGGCGGACCCGCCCCCTTCCGACGGCGGCGGTTGAATCGGGTCCGGGAGCACGCCGAGCAATTTTTTTGACAACGCCCGGCGGAACATGTATATTGATTAAGTTTTTACGAAGCCCCGACCCATTCCGCCGCGGTCAGAACTGGGATCATGAACTACTGGCTGACGCAATCGTTGTCCGGCTACCTGTCGCAGCACATGAACGAGCTGATCTTCATCGGCATCATCGTCTGCGCGCTGTTCATCCTGATCGTATACCTGACCTTCTTCCGCCGGCGCCGCGAGCCGGGCATTCAGCAGCTCATCGAAACCCAGTTTTTGGAAAAGACCCGCAACCTGCCCACGAAGGAAGAGATCCTCAACGTCATCGTCGAGTTCGATCGCTATCCCTCGTTCATCCGGATCCTGACCGCCGTGCTCAACCAGTTCACCATGGATTACCTGTACAGTTACGGCGAACTCGCCAAGGCCTTCAGCACCCTCGTGGATTTTCCCAAGTCGGGCCAGGGGATTTCCGCCGCCCAGCGCGCCGCCATGATCACCATGGTCCGGGTGTTCATCAGCAGCGATTTCATCCGCCAGAAATGCGGCGAGATCCTCGATGAGAACTTTGATCGCTTCATGGACGAAGCCTCCGCCGGTTGAGCGCGCCGTCTCGATCGCTCCATCCAGTTTCAGGGAACGCAACGCATCCGCCGGAGGGTGCGTCCGGCGCGATCCGGCCAATCCCGACTGAGCGTGGCTTCAACCTGCGCGCGAACGGCAGTTTCATGGTCGGAGCAGGAGAAACAATGAGCGAACCCAAGTCCCTGACAAACGGCACGACGACGCGCTGGTTCCCCTTTGTGCTCATGTTGATTCTGGGATGCGGCGGCCTGCTGTTGGCTGCGAGCACGTGGCTGTGGGCGCTTTCCGCCCTGCCGGTGGGATTGGCCTTCGGTTTTGTGCTCCAGAAAGGTGATTTGTGCGGGGCGTCGGCCTTCAGCGAAGTGCTGATGCTGCGGGACGCCCGGAAGCTGGGCGGCATCTGGCTGGCGATCGCCTGTTCCATGGTCCTGTTCGCCCTGGCCGGCCAGCTCGGCTGGATGCAGATCCAGCCGAAGCCGTTCCTCTGGATGAGCTACCTGACGGGCGGCCTGGTTTTCGGCGTCGGCACCGTCCTGGCCGGAGGGTGCGTCAGCGGCTGTCTCTACAAGTCGGCCGCGGGCAACCTGAATTCCATTGTCGCGCTGCTCGGCATGCCCGTGGGAATCGCCGCGGTGGAATCGGGGCCGCTGGCTCCCCTCTCCCAATGGATGAAACGTTTTGCCATCAGCGGACCTGACGGTCAATCCGTGTCCCTGTCCACACTGACGGGGCTTCCGTTCTGGTTGCTCGCCCTGATCCTGTTCGGCCTGACCCTCAGCGCTTTTTGCCTGATGGGCCGGCGGCGGCCAGCGGATGGGCGCCGCCGCGGGTTCCGCGCCTTTCTCGCCGGCCCCTGGCGGGCATGGCAGGCCGGGATTGCGCTCGGCGTCGTCGCCCTGCTCGCGGCCGTCAGCGCCGCTGCCGCCGGCCGGTCGTACCCTCTCGGCGTCACGCATGGCGTGCTCAACCTGCATCAGGTGATCACCGAGCGCAACCTCGTCCACGACTGGGGGGCGCCCAGGCCCGCCGTCAATCCCGGCGCCAAGCCGGTTCCGCAATCCGTCGGACAACTGCCGCCGCCGGCCAAGCCGCCGGTGAAGAAAGTGTCCTGGTGGCTGATCCTGGTGGTGCTCGGCACCCTGTACGGCGCTTACGCCAGCGCCAGTCTGGCGGGTCCGGTTCGGTTGAAGGGCCGGGAACCTCTGGAGCTGGTCGTGGCGATCGCGGGGGGATTGCTGGTGGGCGTCGGCGCGGCGTTGTCATCCGGCTGCGTGGTGGGCAACATCCTGTCGGGTTGGGCCCTGATGAGCGTGGGCCTGGTGCTCTTCGGCCTGGCGGTGGTCGCCGGCAACTGGCTGGCCACCCACTTCTACCTGATGGGGGGCTCGCTCGCCGACCTCCCACTGACACTGGGCAGCATCTTCCGCCGGCGATAAGGGGCGGCTCGTTCCGCGCCGTCCAACGGGCGTCGGCAATGGAAACGGCTCCCCGCCAAGGGAGCCGTCCGGACATCATTCCATCGGTCAGGGCGCGGGGTTCAGGAGCAGCCGCTGGTCTCGCCGCAGTTGGGGCACTTGTAGCAGGCGCCGTTGCGGACCATGATGGAACCGCACTGGAAGCAGGGGGGCGCGTCGGGCTGCAGCTCCAACAGCAGCGGCTTCTGGGTGGCGGGCTCGGACTTGGCCGCCTTCTTCGGCTCGGCCGCCGACGTGTTGGCGGGTTCCTCGACGGCGATGATGCCCAGCTTCTGGTGCTCCTCCTCCGGCAGGAACTTCAGCGCCAGCCACTTGAAGATGTAATCGAACAGCGACTTGGCGTAGGGGATGTGCGGGTTGCCGGTGAAGCCGGAGGGCTCGAACCGCGTGTGGGTGAATTTTTCGACGAGCACCTTCAGCGGAACGCCGTATTGCAGGGCCATGGACACGGCCGTGGCGAAGCCGTCCATGACGCCGGAGATCACGCTCCCCTCTTTGGCCATGACCACGAAGATTTCGCCCGGCGAGCCGTCTTCGTACATGCCCACGGTGATGTAGCCCTCGTGGCCGCCGATGGCGAACTTGTGAGTGATGGCCCGGCGCTCGTCGGGGAGCTTCTTCCGGACCGGCCGGTAGACCACCTTCTCCTCGGCCGTCGGCTTGGTCTCGGCGCTGGTGGACAGCGGCTGGATCTTCTTCGAGCCGTCGCGGTAGATGGCGATGGATTTGAGCCCCATCTTCCAGGCCTCCAGGTAGGTCTGGGAGATGTCCTCCGGCGTGGACTCGGTGGGCATGTTGACCGTCTTGGAGATGGCGCCCGACAGGAACGGCTGGACGGCGGCCATCATCCGCACGTGGCCCATGTGGTGGATGGTGCGGTTGCCCTGCGCCGGCTTCAACGCGCAGTCGAAGATGGCCAGGTGCTCTTCCTTCAGGAGCGGACAGCCCTCGATGGTGCCGTGTCCTTCGATGTAGTTGAGGATCTTGCGGACCTTCTCATCGGGGTAGCCGAGGCGCTTGAGGGCCGCGGGGACGGTGTTGTTGACGATCTTGATGCCGCCGCCGCCGACGAGCTGTTTGTACTTGACGAGGGCCAGGTCGGGCTCGATGCCGGTGGTGTCGCAGTCCATCATGAAGCCGATGGTGCCGGTGGGGGCGAGCACGGTGGCCTGGGCGTTGCGGAAACCGTGCTGCTCGCCTTCCTGGATCACCTGGTTCCAGACCTCGCGCGCCTGCTTGTACAGGTCGGGCGAGATGTTCTGCGGGTCGATGTACTTGAGAGCGTCCCGGTGGTAGTGCATGACCTCGATGAACGAGGTCTTGTTTTTCGGATAGTGCGCGAAGGTGCCGAGCTGCTCGGCGATCTTCGCCGAGGTCAGATACGCCTGGCCGGTCATGATCGCGGTGATGGTCGCTGCATAGTCCCGGCCCTGGTAGCTGTCGTAGGGGAGGCCCATGTACATGAGCAGCGCGCCGAGGTTGGCGTAGCCGAGGCCGATGGGGCGGAACTCGTGGGAATTCCGGTCGATCCTCGGCGTCGGATAGCTGGCCGCGTCGACGATGATCTCCTGGGCGGTGAACACCACCTCGATCGCCTTGCGGAAGCTGACGGCGTCGTACTGCCCGTCCTCGGTGGCGTAGCGGAGCAGGTTCAGACTGGCCAGGTTGCACGCGGAGTCGTCCAGAAACATGTATTCGCTGCACGGGTTGGAGGCGTTGATGCGGCCGCTGCTCTTGCACGGGTTCCACCGGTTGATGGTGGTGTCGAACTGGATGCCCGGATCGCCGCAGACGTGCGCCGAGTCGGCGATGAGCCGCATCAGGTCGCGGGCCTGGAACTCGTGGACCACCTCGCCGCTGGTGATGGCCTTGGTCCGCCAGGGTTCGTTGTTCTCCACGGCGCGCATGAAGTCGTCGGTCACCCGGACGCTGTTGTTGGCGTTCTGGAAAAAGATGGAGCTGTAGGCCTCGCCATCGATGGACGCCTCGTAACCGGCCTGCACCAGGGCCTGGGCCTTGCGCTCCTCCTTGACCTTGCACTGGATGAAATCGACGATGTCCGGGTGGTCGATGTTCAGGATGACCATCTTGGCGGCGCGGCGGGTCTTGCCGCCCGACTTGATCACGCCGGCGAACGCGTCGTAGCCCTTCATGAAGGAAACCGGCCCTGAGGCGGAGCCGCCGGAGGCGAGCTTCTCCCGCGAGGAGCGGAGCGACGAGAGGTTGGTGCCGGTGCCGGAGCCGAACTTGAAGAGCCGCCCCTCGGTCTTGGCCAGCTCCAGGATGGAATCCATGGTGTCTTCCACCGAGTTGATGAAGCAGGCGGAGCACTGGGGCTTCGGCTCGACGCCCACGTTGAACCAGACGGGCGAATTGAAGGCGACCTTCTGGTTGACGAGCAGGTGGGTCAGTTCGTCGGCGAACACCCGGGCGTCGCTCGCCTCCTGGAAGTAGCCCAGCTCGGTGCCCCAGCCGGTGATGGTTTCCACCACGCGGCTGATGAGCTGCTTGACGCTGTACTCGCGGCAGGGCGTGCCCAACTGGCCGTGAAAATACTTCGAGGCGACGATGTTGGTCGCGGTCATGGACCAGTCGATGGGCACCTCGACGCCGGCCTGCTCGAAAATCACCTCGCCCTTGCTGTTGGAAATGCGGGCGTCCCGGATTTCCCACTCCAGCTCATCGAAGGGGTGGCGGTTTTCCTGAGTGAAGAACCGATGGAAGTTTAATCCTTTCTTTGGTTTAGCTTGCCGCCGGGGGGTTGAGGCCGCAGAATCCACCGCCACTTGTTTGTCAAGTTCCATCCCTGAATCTCCTCCAGATCATGCGTAGCCCGTAGGTTTAGCGCAATTGTCCAAATTATGGCGCATGTATCCGGGCATGTCAAACGAAAAGTACTATATTTTGTAGATAGAACTGTCCCGGACACAATATATTGTATCTTGTGGGCTACGTGTACTTTAGCGTTAACTCGTTATTCACGATCCGGTCAAACCCTTGCGGGACGGACCGCTCCGGAGGAGGATCCGGCGGGAGCGTCTTTGGCGGGCGTGCGCGCCGAATTTGTACTATAATTCACATTTCCTTGTTGAAGCGGTTCGGACCGCAGATGGTCTCGGGAGGCGGCGCCGCTTGCCACCGCGGAGAATCGGGGCGCCGGGCGGCCGGGGGATCCGTGCCCGCGTCGCCTCAGGTTCCGAATCTCGGCGCATCGGCGGATCGAGGGTGACCGGTGAAACAGCTCATCGTGAACGCGGACGATTTCGGTGCCAACGCGGGCGTCAACCGCGGCGTCCTGGCGGCGTACCAGGCCGGCGGGTTGTCCAGCGCCACGCTCATGGCCGCGGGGGAGGCGTTTGCCGAGGCGGCGGCCATGGCCCGCGCCACGCCCGGACTCGGCGTCGGCGTCCACCTGGTGCTGGCCGGCGGGCTGCCGCCGACGGCCGCGCCGGCCGATGTGCCGACACTGGTGAGCGCGGACGGGCGACTCTGGCCGGACCTGGGGACGTTCGCCCGCCGCTGGGCCACCGGCCGGATCGATCCGGCCGACGTGGAGGTCGAGGTTGACGCCCAGCTCGACCGCGTCCGCGACGCCGGCATTACGCCCACCCACGTGGACGCCCACAAGCACGTGTTCGTGATCCCCGGCGTGATGCGCCGCGTGGCGGCCGCCTGCCGCCGCCGTGACATCGGGGCCGTGCGCAATCCGTTCGACGCCGATCCGCTGGCGCCGGGCCTGGCGCCGCCGGGACGGCGCCGCCGCCGGCTGCTGCAGTGGCTGTTCGGCCGGTCCGTGCGGCTGGCCCGGCCGGGCTGGCGGCGGGCGGCGGCCGGCCTGTGGGCACCCGATCGGTTTTACGGTGTGGCCGCGACCGGGCTCTGGACGGCCGGCTACCTGGAACGGATCGTCGCCGGGCTGACGGCGGGCTGCGCCGAACTGATGACGCATCCCGGCGTGCTGGACGAGTCGCTGCGCGCCAGCCGGACCCGGCTCAAGGAGTCCCGCCAGGCGGAGCTTGACCTGCTGTGCCGCGTGCTGCCGCCGCTCCTGACGCGCCACGGGGCGACCCTGCGCGCGTTCACGAAACCGGACGCGTAGATGCCGCCCGCGCGGCGTGTTCGCGCGCGGTTCCGCGTCCGGCGGGTGGTTCCGCCGGCGACCCATCATTCCCTGGTGCATCGAGAGCGTGACGGACGGCGTACGGATCCCGCCCGGGCGCGACGTCAGACCAGGCGGCCGTCGGGGGCGCGCAGGTCGATGAAACCCTGGCGCTTGAGATGATGAATGAACGCGGCCAGGCGCTCCGGGGCGGGCCGGACTTCGTCGCCGAACCGCGCCACCAGATCCTCGGCGATCCGGCCCACGGTCCGGTTGCCGTCGCAGCGGCCCCAAACGAAGGACCCGATGGCGTCGAGCTTCACCTGGACGTTGGGCTTGCGGCGCCGCGGCAGGAACAGCCGCCGGGCCCACTCCGACTTGAAGCGGGGCACCTCGAGGGCCACCAGCTCCCCCTCCAGATTGATATGCCCCAGCCGCCGCAGCGGCACCAGCTCCATGAGATTGAATTCGGCGTGCGTGCGTTTCTTGGCCATCGTGTCCTGCCCGTCTCTGGGTAATTTCGCCAACGCGCCATTTCACCACAAAGCCGCCGGGAACTCAAAGGGAATGGGCGGCCGACCGGCGAAAAAAAACGGGCGGGACACGCGTCCCGCCCGGATCGGATCGACAGGGAAACAGCGGCTACATCACCCGCGGCGGCGCCGGCTCATCGGGGCTGCCGGCGTTGCCCACCGGGACCTTCACCAGGTACCAGCCCACGAACAGGAACACCAGCAGGGTGGGCAGGAACTGGAGCATGGAGCCGGATTGCTCGAAGATGAAGGGCACGTTGATCTCCATGACCGCCAAAAAAGCGAAGAACAGGCCGATGAGCGCCTCGCCGGCGATCAGGCCCGACGCCAGCAGCACGCCGGTGTTCTCCACCCGGGCCGACTGGGCTTCGTTGAGCTTCTTGCGGGCCACGACCTTGTCGGCGATCCCGCGGATCAGGCCGCCGAGGAAGATGGCGAAGGTGGTCTCCAGCGGCAGGTACATGCCGACACACACCAGCATCGGGCTCTTGACCCGCAGCAGGATGAACCCGACGGCCATGAGGATGCCGACGATGATGAGGGGCCAGGCCATGTCGCCGCCGACGATGCCCTGCGACAGGATGGCCATCAGGCTGGCCTGGGGTGCGGGATAGTTGGCCCCGCCCAGGCCCGTGCCGCCCCGGGTGATGTCGCCCTGGTGGAGGATCCAGAGCGGGATGAACATGACGCCGGCGGAGAGGATCACGCCGAAGAAATCACCCACCTGCATCTTCCACGGCGTGCCGCCCAGGATGTGGCCGACTTTCAAGTCCTGCAGCATTTCACCGGCCACGGCGGCGGCGACGCAGATCACCGCGGCGACACCGAGCACGGCCGCCACGCCGGGTTCACCGCTGACGCCGAGCGCCACCATGAGCAGTGCGGCGACGATGAGCGTGGACAGGGTCAGGCCGCTGATCGGGTTGTTGCTGGAGCCGATGAGCCCCACCAGGTAGCCGGAGACCGCGGCGAAGAAGAAGCCGGCGATCACCATGACGATGGTGGCCACCAGGGCCGCGCCGACGTGACCGCTGAAGTAGTAGTAGATGAAGAACGTGGCGACGGAGGCGAGGATGATGCCGATGAAGACCCACTTGAAGGGCATGTCCTTCTCGGTCCGATCCTCGGCGACGCCGCCGGTGGCCGCCTTGCGCACGTCGCGGATGGCGCGCCCCAGACCAGCGGCCAGACTGTTGCGCATGCGGTACAGGGTGAAGGCGGCGCTCATGAGCATGCCGCCGATGGCGATGGGCCGGACGACCTTGGACCAGACGCTGTTGGCGAGGGCGATCCAGATCTGCTCCGCCCAGTGCGCCGGGTTGGGATCGGCGAGGAAAGCGTTCCAGTACTTCTGGTCCAGCAGGTCCTTGATCGCTTCCGGGTTCTTCACCAGCGCGTCACTCACCTGGGTCCACAGGGAGGGGCCCATAAAGTAGAGCAATAGCGGCACGAACAGGCCCCAGGCCAGCAGGCCGCCGCTGAAGTTCAGCGCGGCCAGTTGCGGACCGATGATGTAGCCGACGCCGATGTAAGCCGGCGACACGCCGGGGGTCGAGATGAGCGCGCCGCCGCCGGCCTGGGCGCCGCTGGCGGAGTTGATGCCCAGCAGCTTGTCCTTGAAGGCGATGAAGGCCTCGCCCTTGGAGGCGAACAGCTTGAACTCCTTGAAGAACTGGATGGCGGCGCCGATGCCCATGGCGGTGAAGAGGAACTTGGCTCCGCCGCCCTTGGCGCCGCGACCGGCCTTGTGAATCTCGGAGGCGGCCACCGACTCGGGGAACGGCAGCTCCTTGTCCTCCACCATGACCCGCCGCAGGATGGTCACGAACAGGATGCCGATGAAACCGCCCACCAGCATGATGGCGGTCGCCTCGAGGTAGTGGGACAAACTCATGAAGTCCCCTTCCCACACGCCGGCGATCATGAACGCCGGGATCGTGAAGATCGCCCCGGCCGCGACCGACTCGCCGATGGAGCCGACCGTCCGGGTGATGTTCTCCTCGAGAATGCTGCCCTTGAACAGCTTCAGCAAGGCCATGCCGATGACGGCGGCCGGATAGGTCGCGGCGATGGTCATGCCGGCCTTCAGGCCGAGGTAGGCGTTGGCGGCGCCGAGGATCACCGCCAGCGGCAGACCGATGGCCATGGCGCGAAGGGTGAACTCCTTCATGTCCGTCGTTACGGGAACGTAGGGGACGTGCTTCTGATCGGCCATACGCTTCTCCTTGGTGGAGTGGATGAAATGGGCTGTTAAACTGGGCCAGTGTAATGCAACCGGGTGTGAAGATCAATCGAATTTCCGGACGGACACCGTCCGAACCGAGTGCCGGCGGAGGATTTGACGAAACGGGCAGTTGCGGCCTACGGCTTGAGGGTGACGGCCGCCGTCCGGTCGCCGATCTCGATCTGCTGCAACCGCTCCGGGAGACGGAAGCCGTAGTCGGAGTCATAGTCGACGCCGGGCAGGCTTTTCCGGAGGAAGGGAATCACCAGGGCGGGCGGCACGGGAAGCCGGCCCATCTGGATGGATTCAACCTGAACGAAGCAGCGGTTGATGATGTCGCGGTTGGGGACCAGCCGGACCCGGAGCGTTCCGGTGGTCTTCAGGAGGTCGGGGAACGCGTCGCGTTTGTCCGCGGGCAGGTGGTCGTGGACCGCCTGGCCGTTGATGCGGCAGACCAGGTCCACCCGGCCCGGCGTCAGGCGGGCCACCGCGCTTTCCAGTCCGCGGGCCGGCAGGTTCTGGCGCTCGAGCTCGTATTGGAGCTGCTCGTTGATCTCCAGTTCGGTCAGCCGCCAGGTTGTCGCGCCGGCAACCGGCGCGGCGGGCGTCGCGGCCGCGGCGTCCGGTGTGGCGGGGGCCGCGGCGGGCGGCGCCGTGTCGGCGCCGCGCAGGGACTGCGCGAGTTGCTCCACGTTTTCCACCCGCCGGGGCGGCGGCGGTTTCAGCTCGGCCGGGTCGGGCGCATCCAGGATCGGGCTCAACAGGTCGGCCGGCCGCGGCATGAAGAGGAGCGCCGCGCCCACGGCAAGCACGGCCAGGCCGGCCAGCGCGGCCACGATCAGCAGGGCGCGTTTCACGGTTTTATTCATCGGCGGGGTCCTCGGCGGACGGGCGGCCGGCGGCGCCATCCGACTGGTGCTCCGGATCGGAGTGGTGCTCCAGGTTGCGGATGATCGCATCCACGCGCTCCGCCTTCTCCTCGGCGTCATCGTAGAAGAAAATGAATTTGGGCGTGTGTTTCAGCCCCAGGCTCGCCGCGGCCTGAGAGCGGATGAACGGCGCGGCGTGCTCCAGGGCGCGCAGCACGTCGGGGCGCTCCTCCGGCGGGCCGTCGTCGAGCACGTACACGCGGCACGTGTTCATGTCCGGCGCGAGCCGAATGCGGGTGACGCGGCAGCCGATCAGCCGCGGGTCGTCCATCTCGAAGGGGATGACGCCCTCCAGTTCCTCGAACAGGAGCTCGGAGAGGCGCGCCATGCGGATCGATGGGTCGGTCATGTTGGCATCCTGCGGCAAAGAGTTCCGGCAATCCGTTTGGATGATCCTTCCCCGAAAAAAGATGAATGCGGCGGGTCCGTTTCGTCCCGTTTCAGACGCCGCTCAGGAGACGGTCGGCCAGAAAGCCGGGCAGGCCCGAGAGTTGGATCCGCCGGATGGTCTTGTCGATGTCGTAGGGGATCTTGTGGAACGAAATGACGGCCCGATCCGTGTCCAGCACCACGCAGGAGGCGCGCGGGTCGTAGTCCCGCGGCTGGCCGACGGAACCCGGGTTGATCAGGTAGCGCGTCTTGCCACTCAAGTCGAGCTTGGCCTCGAAGCGGTCGCGCGGGATGAAGTAGTAGAACGAGGAGTCGCTCTCCTCCAGGACGAACAGGCCGGGCACGTGGGTGTGCCCGAACAGGCACAGGGTGGTATCGAAGCACTGGAAGCTCAGGTAGGCGTCGTTCTCGTAGAGAATGTAGTAGTCCTCGTCCATGGGCGAGCCGTGGCAGATGGTGATCAGGGAATCCACCTTCAGCGGACCGGCGGGCAGGGCGCGCACGTACTCCAGGTTGCGGGGACGGAGTTGCTCTTTCGTCCAGATGGCGCTCAGCAGGGCGTTGGCGTTGAAGTTGTCGCCGCTCTCCACGCCGGAGCACACCTTGTCGTGATTGCCGCGGATGATGGCCGCGGGCTTGAGCCGCCGCAGGCGCTGGACCACCTCGTTCGGAGTGGCGGCGTAGCCGATGAGATCGCCCAAACACAGCAGGCGGTCATAGTCGGGCACGTGAGCCAGGACGGCCGCCAGCGCCTCCAGGTTGCTGTGAATGTCCGACAAGACGAGATAGCGCATCGTTGTGAGCCGCCTCGCCCGCACTATATCACAGGCCCCGGCCGGCACCAACCCCGTATCCGGCGGATGGCGGGGCGCGCGACTGCCTGTTGCCAAGCCGGGCACGGATGCGTATGATGGGACCACGTCCGCAACGCCTTGCAAGGAGTGGGTCGCATGAGGAGAATCCTGCTGAGCAGCCTGTGGCTGGCCCTGACCGCGGCCGCGATCTGGGGCGCCGATGTCGCCGTGACCGAGGCGTCAACCGGTAAGAGTTTTCCGGCCGTGCGCCGGGTGGCCACCGCAGCCGGGGAAGTCGAGGTCGCCTGCGCCGGCACCGGCGTCCGCACCAAGCTGGTGATCAAGGTGTACGCGCTGGGCTTCTACGTCGAGGAGGCCTACCGCCAGAAGGTCCGTCCCGGGTGGCAGAAGCAGGCGCCCACCATCAAGCGCCTGCAGGAGACCCCCGCGTTCTTCGACAGCCTGATGCGCGATGCCTACGTCCGGCAGTTCGAGCTCCAGTTCGTGCGGGAGGTGGAGGCGGACAAGATCCGGGATGCGTTCAGCGAGGGAATCGAGGATAACCTGCCCGAGATGAAGGGCAATGCGACGGTGGCGGCCGACGCCCGCCGGTTTATCGGCTGGTTCAAAAACACGGCCAGGGAGAACGACCGGCTGGTCATCACCATCGGCGCCGACGGCACCATCACCGCTCACCACAACCAGGCCGAACTGGGCCGTCTCCAGAATCCGGTGCTGGCCAAGGGCGTGACCGGCATCTGGCTGGGTCGGAAGTGCATCTCCAACAGCCTGAAGGAAGGCCTGATCACGCGGTTCTATCGCTAGCGCGCCCGCGGGCGGCGGTCAATCGTTCAGGGCGGCCTTGAGCCGGGCGAACGTGGTGTCCAGGTCCTCGGGGAGGACGCGGGTTTCGCCCATCACCGATACAAGGTTGGAATCCCCCACCCACCGCGGAATCAGGTGGAGGTGCAGGTGGCCGGCTACCCCGGCGCCCGCGCACTTCCCCTGGTTCCAGCCGATATTGAATCCTTCCGGACTGTAGGCGGACTGGATGGCCCGCTGCAGTCGCTGGGCCGAGGCGATGAGCTCCAGCGTCTCCTCGGGGCGCATCTCGTGGAATGCGGCGAAATGCCGGTACGGCACGACCATGCTGTGGCCCGAAGTGTACGGGAACCGGTTCAGCACCACGTAGCCGTGCTCCCCCCGGCTGAGCACATATTCCTCCTCCGCCGGGAGCCGGGCCAGGCGGCAGAAGACACACTCTTCATCCGTGTTGTGCTGTAAGCCGGCGATATAGGCGTAGCGCCAGGGGGTCCAGAGAAAATCCATGCGTCACGAGTTGATCAAATCCCGCAGTTCCTTGCCGGGCTTGAAATAGGGGATCTTCTTGCCGGGAACGTCAACGGTCTCGCCCGTCTTGGGGTTGCGTCCCTTGCGGGGACCGCGCACCCGGATCTTGAAACTGCCGAAACCGCGCAACTCCACTTTCTCGCCGTCCTGAAGGGAATTGATGATGCTGTCCAGCACGGTTTGAACCACCACGCTGGCATCGTGCTTGGTGAGGCTGGATTTTTGGACCAGACGGTTGACGAGTTCCGCTTTAGTCATGAAGACCTCCCGGTGGATACATAATGTAATGTGGGATAAACCTAACAGAAAAAGGTGGTTTTGTCCATATTTTTCGTCGCCGGAGCAGGTCGGCGGGATCAGGAAAAGGGGCTGGTCGCGGTATGCGCGGCGAGCGCATCGCTGGGGATCTGGCGGGCGCTGAAGCTGATCCGCCGGTCGGCGGCATTGACTTTGAGGAGACGCACGCAGACCGGCTGGCCCACCCGGGCGAGCGCGGTGGATTCGGGCGGAGAGCCCTCGGGAAATTCGCTGATGTGGCAGAGCCCCTCGATTCCCTCGCGGAGCCGGATGAACGCGCCGAAATCCACGATGCGCGTCACCACGCCCTGCACCAGGTCGCCGGGCTGGTGTCGGTCGAAGAACTTTTCCCACGCGTTCTCCTCAAGCTGCTTGAGGCCGAGGATGAGCTTCTGGGCGGCCGGGTTGAACTCCAGCACGACCGCCTGGAGCCGGCTGCCGACGGCGCGCGCCGGATCAAGCGGCTGCCGGCTCCAGCTCAGGTCCGACTTGTGAATCCGGCCGACCACCTGGGGCGCCGCCTCCACGAGGAGACCGTAGCCGTCCATCGCGCACACGCAGACCTCCAGGCAGTCACCGGGCTGGCAGTGCGGTTGGAACTGTTCCCACGGGTTGGGCAGCATCCGCTTGATGCTCAGCGAGAGACGGCGGGCCTGGACGTCGAGACTGAGGATCTGGAGCTGGATCCGATCACCCGGCCGGTAGCGTTCGCGGTACGACAGGTCGAAAGGATTCCAGGATATCTCGCTCCGGTGGAGCAGTCCCTCGATGCCATGCTCCACCTCCACGAACAGGCCATACGGGGCGTAACTCTGCACGCGCCCGGTCACGACGGTGCCCGGCGGGATGCGCTCGGCCGCCGTCATCCACGGGTCGGGTTCGAGCTGCTTGTACCCGAGACTCACCTTGTCGCTGTCGGGATCGTGGTGGAGAACCATCACCCGGATCCGCTGGCCCAGCTGGAAATGGTCCGCCGGATGCCGCACCCGGCCCCAGGAGATGTCGGTCTTGTGCAGCAGGCCGTCGAGTCCGCCCAGGTTGAGGAACACGCCGTACTCGGTGATGTTCTTGACCGCGCCTTCGAGGATCTGGCCGGGGCACAGCTTGGCCAGGATCTCCTGGCGGAGGCGCTGCTGACGGTCCTCCAGCAGGGCCCGCCGCGACACGACGATGTTGCGGCGCGCCCGGTTGAACTGGATCACCGCCAGCTCGAACTCCTGTCCCACCAGCCGGTGCAGGTCCCGGACCGGATGCAATTCAATCTGCGATCCGGGCAGGAAGGCGCGGACGCCGACGTCCACCATCAGGCCGCCCTTGACCACGTCGACCACCCGGCCGCGGATCGTCCGGCGGGCGAGATAACATCTCTCGATGTCCTCGTAGATCTTGTTCTGGCCGGCTTTCTCGTAAGACAGGAGAATGTAGCCGTCGGCGTCCTCGGTGCTCTCCACCACCGCCTCGATCAGCAGGCCCGGGGCGATGGCGTCGAAGCACGGCTCGTGCTGGATCTGCTCCAGCGGAATCTTCCCTTCGGATTTGTAGTCGATGTTGACGTAGACGAAATTGTCCTTGACGGACAGCACCGATCCGCTCACGAGGTTGCCGGGCCGCAGTTCGGCCTGCGCCTGTTCGAAACTGTCCAGCAACGACTGGAAATCTTCGGTTTCGAATCCGTCGCAGGAACTATCCGACCGGTCCCATGGGATGGGCTCGCGGTGCATGTCAGCAGGCGCCTCCGCGCATGGTCTGGCCGCGGTTGCCTGAACGGGAGTGCCGGGAGAAAAAGACGTGCAGAATCGGCTGGGGTTGAATGGTTAATAAAGGCATCCGCACAACTCAAAAACAGGAAGTCGCCCACTTATACGTTAGCGGACCGATCCTTGTCAAGCCGGAAATGCCGTCAACCCGCGTCGGTGCTGAGGAAGAGAGCGAGCAGTTCCACCTTGCACTGGTAGACGTCCATGAGCGATTCCCAGGTTTGTGTCGTGGCGAGACCGCCCGCGATGGCCCGCTCCTGGTTCTCGATCAGCTGGTCAAGCTGCGCCATCTCCGCCTGGATGGGTTGCCGGAGTTCGTCGGGCGCCAGCGGGAGCAGCCCTGCGGCATGCGCCTCGAGGAACACCAGGGCGTACTGGTATTCGTGCCGGGCGTCGGCCAGAGCGTGTCCGGCGGTCTGTCCCGCGCGGTCCGGCGCGGGGGCCGCGCCCGGTGGGAGCGCCTGCCACGTCAGTCCGGCGGCCAGGAGGATCAGCGCGGCGGCGGCGGCCCAGACCGGGCGGCCGGGCAGCCGGCGGCGGTCGCGGCGAAGCAGCCGCTCGGCCTCGGCCTGCCGCCGGATGCGGCCGGCCAGACCGGGCGGGAGCGCCTGGGCCGGCAACCGGGCCAGTTGGTCCCGCAGGGCGCCGAGCTCGGCCGCCAGGGCCGCGCAGGAGGCGCACGCCGCCAGATGCGCCCGCACGGCGGCGGCGTCTTCGGGCGGCAGGTCGCCGTCCACCCAGAGGGACAGTCTGGATTCGGTCTCGGCGCACGGGTGGCGATCTTCGGATCTCATGGCGTTTCTCCTTGCAGCAGGGCGCGCATCTGCATCCGGGCGTGATGCAGCTGGGATTTGGAGGTGCCCACCGAAATGTCCAGGATGTCGGCGATCTCCTGGTGGCGGAGCCCCTCGACGTCGTGCATCAGGAGCACCGCCCGGTAGCCGGGCGGCAGCTGCCCGATGGCCGCCTCGAGGTCCAGCCGGCGGTGCAGTCCCGGCGCCGTCGAGACGCCGCGGAATGGCGCCGCGTCGTCGTCGGCCGCCTCGGCGACCGGCGGCTGCCGGCGGAACTCCGAGATGATCCGGTTGACGGCCACGCGGTGGATCCAGGTGGCCAGCGCGGCCCGCCCGTCGTACTGCCGGATCTTGCGCAGCAGCAACAGGAACACCTCCTGGGTGAGGTCCTCGGCGGTGGTCGCATTGCCGCACATGCGCCGGGCCAGGTTGAAGATCCGCCGACCGTACCGGTCGAGCAGCTCGGCGAAGGCGCCCTCCTCGCCGCGGACGATCCTGTCCACCAGGTTCATGTCCTCGGACCGGTCGGGCACGGGCCGCGGGAAGGATTCCATCACCAGACTCACGGTTGAGTTGAGCGCCGGCATCGCGTTCATCGCAACCCTTGAGACGAACGGGGACGGGCGGATGGTTGCACGGGCGCTGACGGAATCATTTCACCACATCGGGATTCAAATGGGAACTTGAATCTGCCGGCGGTTGTGGTGAAATAGGATAGCATCACCCGGAGGCGCGCACCCCATGCGGATCGCCGAATGGATTCAGGCCACGTACCCGCCGCCCATTGTGGACATCTACGCGGTCGCCCGGGAGTACCGCCGGCCGCGGCAGCCGCTCATCAATCTGGGCCAGGGCATCCCCGACATGATGCCGCCGCCGGAGTGCCTTGCGGCGCTGGTCGACCGGCTGGGCGATCCGGCGCTACACCGTTACGGCCCCGACCAGGGCCTGCCTGAACTGCGGGCGGCGCTGGCGGACGATTACCGCCGCCGTCTCGGCGTCCGGCTGGACCCCGAGCGGGAGATTCTCATCACCGCCGGCGCCAACCACGGCTTCGTCCTGGCCCTGATGGCCACGGTGCAGCCGGGGGAGCGGGTGGTGCTGGGCGCGCCCTACTATTTCAACCACCTCATGGCGCTGCAACTGTTGGGCATGACCGGCGTGGAGTGGCCGCTGGTTGTGCGGGACGACCGTTACGTCCTTGATCTGGAAGGACTGGCGCCGCGGCTGGCGGCCGGCGCGGCCGGCGTCGTCTGCGTCAATCCGAACAACCCCACCGGGGCGGTGTTCGGCGCGGCGGACATCGGCGGCGTGGTGGCCGCGTGCGTCCGGTGCGGCGTTACCCTGTTCTACGACGAGGTGTACAACCTGATCGCGTTCGGTGAGGAGCCGGCGGGCCATCCGTACCGGTTCGCGGGCGGGCGGGAGCACACGATCGTTCTGGGCAGTTTCTCGAAGCTGTTCGGGATGACCGGTTGGCGTGTCGGTTACCTCATCGCCCCGCCGCCGGTGGTGGGACAGATGATGAAGGCGCAGGACACAACGGTGATCTGTGCGCCGGTGGCCGGCCAGGCGCTGGCGGCGGAATGTCTCCGGCGCTGTCCCGACTACCCGGCCGCGTATTGCCGCGAGCTGCGCGGCCGGGTGCGGCGCCTGGCGGCAGTCGTCCGCGACATTCCGGCGCTGGCGTGGCGGGAGCCGGCGGGCGCCCTGTTCACGCTGCTGCCGTATCAGCACCCGGAGCCGTCCCGGCAACTGGCCGCGCGGATGGTGCGCGAAGCCGGGGTGATGGCGATCCCCGGCGCGGCGTTCGGCGCGTCGGGCGAGCACCACCTGCGGATTTCGTTCGGATTCAGCGACGAGGCGACGATTGTGGAAGCGGGGCGCCGGCTGGCGCGCTTTTTTACTGGGGACCGAATCCGGTCGGGCCGAAGCCGAACCGCGGCCCCTGGGGCCGGGGACCGGCGGGCCGGGGGCCGTGGGGCGGGCGGGGTCCCTGGGGGTGCGGACCTTTCGTGAAATCGCCGCGGTCCTGCCGGAACGGCTTCCGCTCGGGGCGCTCGCGGACCGGCTGGCGGTAGCGGAAGTCCTCCTTGGGGACGGCGTCCACCACCGCGTGCCGCAGGACCAGGATGGACACATAGCGGTCCAGCTTCAGCTCGAAATCGTAATCCGTGAGCCAGTTGACGGCGCCCTCGAATATTTCACCCGTGTACAGGGTGATCCGGACCGGTTCCTGTTCCTTGATCGCCGAGAGGTCGGCCTGCTTGCGCTCCGACGGCTTGTAAGCGGGCTTTTCCTTGACGTCCGAGACGAACGGGTCGCGTTTGACGTATTCCGGCAGGAGCCGGTGGATGCGGGAGTTGTAGACGAAGGCGGTGTCGATCTTCTCCAGGTAGCGCAGCCGGCCGCGGCACAGGATCAGGGTGTTGTACTTGCGCACCTTGAGCACCTTGCCCAGCACCACGCCCTTGTCGAACGTGCGGAAGGCCATCACGTATTTTTTCTTCTTGGCCGAAAGCAGCCAGCGCACGCCCAGGTTGAACACGGGGCGCTCCAGGCCCTTGGCGTAGTCCATGGTCCACTTTTCCTTGAGGACCATCTTGGCCGAGTAGTAGGCGATGTTGTGCTCCCGGGCCAGGGCCTTGATTGCATCCTTGTCAATTTTTGCCATCGGTCTCCCCCCCCACCGCGATTGGAATCTCAGGCAGCAGACGGCGGTTCAGATGGAGATGAGCGAATCGAATTCGGGGATCTGTTCCTTCAACTGGCGTTCGATGCCGTACTTGAGCGTCATCCGGGCGCCGGGGCAATGGGCGCAATGGCCCGTGAGCCGGACCTTGGCCGAGCGGCCGGTGATCTCCACCAGCTCGACATCCCCTCCATCCCGTTGCAGGAACGGCCTCACCTGCTCGATGACGGCACGAACCCGGGCATCGAAATCATCCATCCCGCATCTCCATGCATCAGGCGCGATCGCCCCCGGGGCTCGCGCGTGCAACACAGGAGTATTAGAATCAAATCGCTCCGGTGAGTCAACATAAAAATATTGCCGGGTGGGCCGGGCTGGATTATAGTTGAGCCCGAGTGAGGATTTCGATGCGCCGTTCGTACTTTGTCAAAATCGCCGGGCTGCTGATCGGGACCGTGGTGTTCTGCCTCGGCGACGTGGTCGTGTACCGCAACGGCGCCCGGCTGGACGTCCAGGATCTCAAGATCGGCGAGCAGACTGTCTCGTACAGCATCAAGGGAATGACCGCCACCATCCCGGTCCGGTATATCGACCTCGAGGCGACCCGACAGGCCAACGCCGAACTCGAGGCGGCCCGCGCCCTCGAAGCCCGGGCGGCCGCGGAGGCGGCCGCCCGAAGCCGGGAAGCGGCCGCCGCCGCCGTGCCGATGGATTCCGGCGGCGCGGCGCTCGGCGACATGGCCCGGCGCAGCTTGAGCGACGCGGACGTCCAGAAGCTGCTCGACAAATGGGTCAAGCGCCACGAAGACAATAGCCGGATGGACGTGGCTTCCGTCGGCCCGGGCGGGGTGACGTCCGCGCCCGTCGGCGCGTTCCGGCTGCCGTTTTTCATCGAATCCGGCGTGATGATGATCCACGCCCGGGTCAACAATCAGGACGGGGTCCCGTTCTGCTTCGACACGGGCGCCAGCTGGACCACCGTGACCCCCGAACTCGTCCGCCGCGCCGGAATTCCGGTGGATTACGATACCTGGACCATGGCCCAGACAGGCAACGGCATGACGAAAGTGTATCTCGGCATGGTGGACCGGCTGGTGGTGGGCGACCTCGAAGTCCGCAACCTCCCGGTGACGGTGGCGGAGAACTGCACGGTCAACCTGCTCGGCCAGAACCTGCTGCAGAATTTCAAAGTGTCGTTTGACTACCAGGCCCGCGTCATCACCCTGGCCCGGTGATTCCCGCGCGCGGCGGTCCCGCCGCGCCCCCTAAACGCCTCAGGTGCCCCCGTACCCCGTCGTCACCTTGCCGTCTTCGACGATCACCGGCACGCTGCGCCGGTTGCCGCTGTGGCGCAGCATGTCGGCCATGTCCGCGGCCGAGTCGAGGACGTTTCGGTAAACGACCCGGTATCCCTGCGCCGCATAATCCCGACGGGCGGCGTCCGTGTAGGGTCAGGTGTCTTTGCCGAAGATCTCCACGCTGCGGGTGTTCATGTAACAACCTCCTGCCGTCAACCGTTGGATGCGCCTGGCTCGGGGGACGGATTCAGGCGGTGTCCGCTCACGGCGGGTGGGCCGGCTTGTCGGGCAGTTGCGCCAGGGCGGCCCGGTAGGCGTCGAACGTGGCGCGGTCGAACAGCACGAAGCGGACGCGGCGGGGGCGCCCCTGGGCGCGCAGGAAATCGGCCACGGCCCGCAGGGCGATTGCGGCGGCGGCGCCGACCGGATAGCCGAACGCTCCCGTGCTGATGGAGGGGAACGCCACCGCGTCGAGCCCCTCGTCGGCCGCCAATCGCAGGCACGACCGGTAGCAGGCGGCGAGGAGCTCCGGTTCGCCCGCGCCGCCACCCTGCCAGACGGGCCCGACGGTGTGGATCACCCGCCGGGCCGGGAGGCGTCCGCCGGTGGTGACGACCGCCTGGCCCGTCGGCAGAGCGCCGATCCGGGCGATGATCCGGCGGCAGTCGTCGAGGATCGCCGGGCCGCCGGCCTGATGGATGGCGCCGTCGACGCCCCCGCCGCCCATCAGGGTGGAGTTGGCGGCGTTCACGATGGCGTCGGCGGCCGTCCGCGTGATGTCGCCCTGCACCAGCTCGAGCACGCAGTCGCCGATCCGCCGGCTGGCTCCCGGCGCCGTCATGGCGCGCCCTCCGGTTGTTGTCCGCCCGATCCGGTTTCCGCCGCCGGATTCAGGATGGTCCCGATCAGCCGGAGGAGCGCCAAAGCGTCCACCGGCTTGTGCAGGAAGCCCCGGCACCCGCGCTGAAGCATCTGGTAGACGGTGGCGTCCTCGCCGTAACCGCTGAGCACGACCACGGGCACGTCCGCCCGGATCCTCTGGATTTCCGCCAGGGCGGCTTCGCCCGACTTGACCGGCATGTTGATGTCCAGGATGATGCAGTCGACGGTCTCGGCGTGATCCTGAAACACCCGGACGGCTTGCTGCCCGTCGGCCGCTTCGAGGATGTCAGCCCCGGCGGTGCGCAACAGGCGGCTGAGGAAGAGGCGGTTGATGGTCTCGTCGTCAACCACGAGCAGCCGCCGGCCAACGAGAGGCATCTCCGCTTCCGGGCCGGCGGCGGAGGCGCGGTCCGCCGCGGCGGGGGCCGGGGCGGCGGCGGCCGGCAAGAAGATCAGCACCCGGGTGCCCCGACCGAGTTCGCTGTCCAGATAGATGTAGCCCTGGTGATTCTTGACGATGCCGTAGACCGTGGCCAGGCCCAGGCCGGAGCCCTGGCCCTGGGCTTTGGTGGTGAAGAACGGGTCGAACACCCGGGTCAGGTTCGCCGGGTCGATGCCGGCGCCGGTGTCCGCGACCACCACGCGGGTGTAACGGCCCATCTTGAGGACGTGGCCGTCGCGCGTCAGATCGTCGGCCACCTCGACGGATTCGGTCTCCACCCGGATGCGGCCGCCGCCGGGGATGGCGTCGCGGGCGTTGAGGAACAGGTTCAGGAACACCTGCTCCATCTGGGTGCGGTCGCCCCGCACCCAGAGCGGCCCGTGGTGGAAGGCCCGTTCGAATTCAACGGTCAGGGGGATGGTATGGCGCGAGAACGTGATCACGGCGTCGATCGCCTCATGGACGTCGAACACCTGCACGACGTACTTGCCCTTGCGGGCGAAGCCGAGCAGCTTGCGGGTCAGGACGGTGGCCCGCGAGGCGGCCTCCTCGATCATGGCCAGGTCGCCCTGGAGCGGCGATTCGGGCGGCACCTGCATCCGCACGAGCGACGTGTAGCCGGTGATGCCCTGCAGGATATTGTTGAAGTCGTGGGCGATGCCGCCGGCCAGGGTGCCGATGGATTCGAGCTTCTGGTAGTGGACCACCTGCTCCTGCAGGCGCTTGGTCTCCGTCAGGTCCACCAGGTTGGCCAGGATCGCCGGCCGGCCGCCGAAGGTGCTCACCGTCGTCCGGATCAGGACGGATAGGATGGCGCCATCGCCGCACACGAACCGCGCCTCGTACTCGTGGGGCAGGATGTCCCCCGCGTCGCGCAGCGTCATGTTCCGCTGCAGGACGGGGATGTCATCGGCAAAGACGAACCGGGTGACTTCCGCGCCGAGGATGTCGTCCGGCGGATATCGCAGCAGCTCGGTGACCGTCGGATTGATGTACACGACCCGCCAGTCCTGCAGGATGCAGATGCCCACCAGCGAGCCGTCCACGAGATGGCGGTATTTCTCCTCGGATTCGGCCAGTTCGGCGGTTCGGTCCTGGACCATCCGCCGCAGCTTGTCGCGCTCGGTCCGGTCCAGGTGGATCTTGTACGCGGCGAAGGTGCCGATGACCGCGGACGCGCCGAGCAGGACCAGCAGGAAGAACCAGACGGTGCCCGTGAAGGGGGGGCTCACCGCGACGGCCAGGGCGGGCGTCTCGTGGGAGACCACGCCCCGGGCGTTGATGGCCCGGAGGCGGAAGGTCATCCGCCCCGGCGGCAGGTAGGGGTAGGCCACGTGCCGGTCGCCGGTGGGCGGCTGCCAGCCGGAGTCGACGCCCTCGAGCTGGTACTGGAAAATGTTGCCCGCCTCGTTGAGGAAGCTGAGGCAGTCGAAACGGATCGCCAGCCGGTCATCGTGTTCCAGACGGAGGCCGCCGGCGGGGGGCGTCACCTCGGCCTGGTTGACGGAGATCCCGGTGAGCCGGACGCGGGGCGGAGCCGAGTAGGCGGCCATCTGGGGATGGTAAACCAGCAGGCCCCGGCTGGTGCCGAAGTAGAGCGCGTCGTCGCCGTCGAACAGGAAGCAGCGCTTGTTGGTGATCTCGGTGAACGGCAGGCCGTGAACGGCGTTGAAATTTTCAAACCGGTCGCCGGCCAGCCGGGCGATGCCGCGGCTGGTGCCGGCCCAGAGCTGTCCGTGCCGGTCGTGCTGGAGCGCCCACACGTTGGGATTGGCGTCGGGCAGGGTGATCCTCTGCGGCGCGAACCGGCAGCCGTCCCAATGGAAGATGCCCCGGCCGATGGTGCCGATGTAGATGTCGTCGTCGGCCCGGTGGTTGAAGCAGGCGACATTGACATCGCCAAGGAGCGGCCGGGGCTGGTACTGCCATCGGCCGTTTTCCCGGCGGGCCTCGAAGATGCCGTAATCGGTGCCCACCCAGCAGCGATCCTCCCCGAAAGTCAGGAGGTCGTAACAGGCGTTGCTCCGGAGGGCGGGCGGTGCCGCCACGGGGGCGAGCTCGGGCGGACGGCCGGCATGAAATCCGCGGTCCGACGCCATGAGCAGGCTGCCGTCGGACAGTTGCCGCAGGCAGTACACGAACAGGTATGCCGGCTCGGGCCGGGTGAGGGCCGGCTGGGCCCGGCCGCCCTGCAGCCGGTAAATGCCGTGGTCGGTTCCCAGCCAGAGCGCGTCGGGTCCGGCCGGCGCGATCTCGGATACGATGCGTCCGGAGAGCAGCGCGCGCCGTTCCACTCCGTCGGCGGCAATGGACTGAAGGCCGGCTTCGGTGCCCACCAGGAGACGCCCGCGCCAGCGGTGGACCGCCCAGACCAGCTCGGAGTCCAGGCCGTCGGCGGTGCCGTATTGGCGGATGCCGCGGTCGGTGATCTTGTCCACGCCGCTGTCGGTGCAGAGCCAGACGATGTCCTCGTAATCGACCATCACCCGGTACACCCAGCGGTTGGACAGGCCGTCGACCACGTCGAGCCGGCGGAAGGGCGCCCCCGGGAACCGGTAGTAGACGCCGGCGGACGTCGCTACCCAGACGGTCCCCTGGCGGTCGATGGCCGCATCCAGGTAGAATGTCTCGGGGTCGGCGCCCGGACGGATCTCGGTGTGCCGGCCGTCGGCGCTCAGCCAGGTCAGGCGGTCGGGCCGGCAGAGCAGAAGATCGCCGGTCGCCGCGTGATGAAATAAGCTCTGCACGCCGTTTCGCCCCGGGCCGTTGACCTGGGGCAGCGGCGCCAGCCGCCCCCCGCGCAACCGGCTCAAGCCCGCCTGGCCGCCGATGTACAGCGTGCCGTCGGCCGCTTCGGCGATGTCCCGCACCGACGGCGCCTCCGGGAGCGTCCGGAAGGTGTGGGGGGTGAACCGTGAGCCGGCCAGGACCGCGGCGCCGGCCGGCGTGCCCACCCAGAGCCGTCCCCGCCGGTCACCGTGGATGGTGGTGATCGTGGGGGACGGCAACCCGTCCGCGACGGAGAAGGTGGTGAACGCGCTGCCGTTGTACCGGCTCAAGCCGCCGAGAGTGCCGATCCAGATGTAACCGTCCGGATCCTGGTGAATGTCGATGGGCTGGTCCTGAGCCAGCCCCTCCTGCACGGTGTAATGATGAATGAAGAAGCGCGACGCCTGGGGCGAGGCGGCGGCGCCCGCCAGCAGCAGGCCCCCCATCGCCAATCGCAGCCAGACGCGGAGCGATCGCGGCATCGCCACTCTCCTCGCGCGGAAAGCGCCCGTCACACCTTCACGATCTCCACCGCCTCGAAGGCGGCGGTTTCCAGATCCTCGAACCGGCCATCGGCCTCGACCGCCCGGATTTCCTCGAGACGGGAGCGGGTCTGCGGATGGCGGCCCACCAGGTAGGCGCAGCAGTCGCCGTAGGGTAAAATCGACAGCGCGTATGTCCCGAACTGTTGGGCCAGGTCCGTGATCTGGGCCTTGTTCAAGCCGATGAGCGGGGTCAGGACCGGCCGCCGCGCGTCGGCGTAGATCGCCTGCAGGTTCTCCAGGGTCTGGGAGGCGACCTGGCCCACCGAATCGCCGGTGACCAGGGCCTGGGCGCCCTCGCGGTCGGCGAACCGGTCGGCCAGGCGGATCATCATGCGCCGGTACAGGATCATCCGCATGTCCTCCGGCGCGGCGATGATGATCGCCCGCTGGAGCGGTCCGAACGGCACCAGAAAGAGCCGGCTGGCGGGCTGCCAGGCCTGCAGCACCCGGACGATGCGCCGGACCTTGTCCTGGACGCTGGCGGCGTCCACCGTCACGTTGTGGAAATGGATGTAGGTGACGGGGCAGCCCCGCTGCGCCATGAGCCGCGCCGCCACGGGGCTGTCGATGCCTCCCGAAACGAGGGCGAGCACCCGCCCCGAGACGCCCACCGGCAGGCCGCCGGGGCCGCGGTGCTGTCCGAAGAAGACGAGGATGCTGTCGGGCAGCACGTCCACGTGCACCGGCAGCTCCGGCGCGGACAGGTCCACCGTCCAGCCGCGCGCCACCATGATCTGGCCCAGCTCGCGGCCGATCGCCGGCGAGTCGAGGGGGAATCCCTTCCAGGCCCGGCGGCAGCGGATGCCGAATGTGCGCGGCGGCCGGGTCTCGGCGAAGTTGGCGATGAAGGCCTGCAGGGCGGCGAAATCACCGGGCAGGCGGTGCGCGAAGGCGAAGGTCTCGACACCGGGGATCCAGGCCAGCAGCCGCGCGACCGCGGCCGGATCGTCGCCGGGCCGCAGCGGCACGAGGTACTTGCCCATGGTTTCCTGAATGTCCCGCGCGCCCAGCGTCTCGAAGGCGGCGACGAGATTCCGGAGCAGGCGTCGGCCGAACCGGATCCGGTTCTTCCCCTTGAGGAAGAGTTCGGACGAATGGACCAGGACCACGTCGTAGGGGCAAACACTCGACTGCGTGTCGGACGGCGCGTGCATGGGCTTCCTGGGTCGGGCCGGTTTGCCGCGTGGTGCGGATGGTTACATTGTATCAGGTTACGGTCCGGAGCGGGAGGGGCTTGCAAAGCCGCCGGGCCTGGGCTAAGATGGCCGCCATCGGGAGCTGACACCATGGAGATGCGACGACACAAGGTTGTGGTTCTGGGCGCCGGCGGCTGGGGCACCGCGCTGGCGGTGGTGCTGCACGGCAACGGCCACAAAGTGCGGATCTGGGCCTACGAGCAGGACGAGGTGGACAACATCCGCGTCCACCGCGAGAACCGGCGGTTCCTGCCCGGCGTGACGATCCCGGCGGGAATCGACGCCTCCGTCGACATGGCCCGGCTGCTCAACGGCGTCACCCTCATCGTGAACGCCACGCCGGCCCAGTACACCCGCGGCGTGCTGCGCCGGCTCGCGGCCTGCAAGGTCACACCCTGCCCGGTGGTCAACGTCGCCAAGGGGATCGAGAACAAGACGCTCAAGCGGATGTCCCAGGTGATGGTCGAGGAGCTGCCGGTCTTCTTCCATGGCCTCCTGGCCACGCTGTCGGGACCGAGCCACGCCGAGGAGGTGGGCCGGTCCATCCCCACCGCCGTGGTCGTGGCGGCGACGAATCCGCGCGTACCGCCGCTGGTCCAGCAGGCGTTCATGTGCGAGAAGCTGCGGGTCTACTCCAGCGACGACCTGGTGGGCGTGGAGCTGGCCGGATCCGTCAAGAACATCATCGCCGTGGCGGCCGGCATCTGCGACGGCCTCGGCTTCGGCGACAACGCCAAGGGGGCGCTGCTCACCCGCGGCCTGGCCGAGATCAGCCGCCTGGGCGTGGCCATGGGCGCCAAGCCGGCCACCTTCGCCGGCTTGGCGGGGATGGGTGACCTCGTGACCACCTGCACCAGCCGGCACTCGCGCAATCGCTTTGTCGGGGAGCAGATCGGCCGGGGGCGCAAACTGCCCGAGATTCTCGCGGAGATGGTGATGGTCGCCGAGGGCGTGGCGACCACCGAGTCGGCCTATGCCCTTAGCCAGCAGCACGGGGTGGAAATGCCCATCACCGCCGAGGTGTACGCGGCCCTCTTCGAAGGCAAGGATCCCCGCGAAGCCGCCCGGAGTTTGATGAGCCGCCCCGCCAAACCGGAGAACTGGTAGGTCGGTTTGCTCGAAGCCCGAGCGGCACTGGAAATCCTCGTCGCCAAGCACCGGGTGTTTTTCGCCCGTCTGGCCCGGAAATATCTGCAGGATTCGACCCTGGCGGAGGACTGCCTCCAGGACGGCTTTCGCAAGTTCCTGGAGTCGAACCGCGCCTTCGCCGACGAACGGGAGGCGGAGAAGTATCTCTGCCGGGTGCTCATCAACCATTTCATCGACGAACTCCGCCGCCGCCGGACGCAGGTCCGGAGCACGTGCGCGTTCGACGCGGAGCAGCACGATCATACCGCCCCGGGCGCCGGTCCCGAGATCCGGGTGATCGCCCGCCAGACCGCCGAGCTTAAACAGAATCTGGCCGGCCGGCTGAGCCGCCGGCTGGACCGCCTGCCGGCGTTCCAGCGCGAACTCATCTACCTGATGCTGCTGCGGGAGCCGCCGCTGTCGCTCCGGCAGGTGAGCCAGTTGAAGAAGATCCCCATCAGCACGCTCCACAGCCGGTTCCGGAACGCCATCGACCGCCTCCGGGAGCTGTGTCGGGAACTGGGGGAGGAATGGAAAAATTTGTGAAAAGTTCGGACACCCGGCGGCCTGATCCGTTTATACAGGTGACGGCACCCGGTGGGGGCGCCGAGGAGCGTGAACCATGATGGACTGCGACCCGGTCAAAATCTCGCTGTTCCTCAACGGGGAAATGCCGCCCGAAGAGATGGACGCGATGCTGGATCACCTGGAGGCGTGCCCCGAGTGCCGCGCGGCGTTCGACGACCTGCTGAAGTTCAAGACGTTGGCGCCGGAGATCCGGTCGGAACTCTCCGGCGGGTTCTTCAAATTCGCCGCGCTGAGTCCGGCGCTGCGGCGCCGGGCCTGGCTTTTCGGCGCGGCGGCTGCGGCGGTCGTGGTGCTGGTGGCGGGCTTGTTCATTCTTCGCCACGTGGCCCTGCGGCAGTTGGGCGGCCCCCTGGCCGACCTGATGGAGACGGAGGCCATCGCGTACGTGCCGCCGGCGGCGCGGGGCGGTGAGGCGGCGCCCGACGATGCCCGCGAGCGGATGATGGCGGCGTATGTCGGAGCGGATTACGAACGGTTTATCGCCGGCGCGGCCGAGTGGCTCAAGCGCCATCCCGACGACGAGGGCGTGATGCTCCACGCCGGCGTGGCGGCCTACCTCGAGGGGCGCCATTCCATCGCGGCCATTTACCTGCAGTGGGCGGTCGAAACGGGCGGACCGCCCCGGCCCGAGGAGGAGTGGTACCTGGCCAACGCGCTGCTGCGCCAGCGGCAGTACGACGCGGCGCGCCCGCTGCTCGAACACCTGTCCCAGTTGGAGCACCCGTACGCCGCGCGGGCCCGGGCGATCCTCGCCGCGCTGGACAAGCAGGCGACCGTCAAAGGGTGACCGCTCGTTTCTGGGAATTGTTGATAGTTGATGGTTGATTGTTGATGGTGGTATAGGTTCGCAAGTTCACAGTTCGCCGGTTCACAGGTTCGCCGGTCTCCGTCTCCCGATTCACCGATTCACCCATTCACCGATTCACCAATTCACCGATTCACCGATTCACCGTTTCCTCAGTGCTGCCGCTTCAGGATGAAGTCGGTGATCTGCACCAGCGTCTTGCGGTGCGGGGACGACGGGAAGGTCAGCAGCTCGGTGCGGGCCTGGTCGGCGTAGGCGTGGGCGCAGGCCATGGTCCGCTCCAGGCAGCCGGCGCGGCGCAACTCGCGCAGCAGGGCGTCGGGCTGGACGCTGGTGAACCCCTGCTCGGCCACGACGGCTTCCACCATGCGGCGCGCGGCGGCGCTGTCCGACTGGAGCAGGTAGATCACCGGCAGGGTCAGCTTCCCCTCGCGCAGGTCGCCCATGACCGGCTTGCCCAGCTTCTGCTCGTCGGCGGTGTAATCGAGGACGTCGTCCACGACCTGGAAGGCCAGGCCCAGGTTGAGGCCGATCCGGGTGAGCCGGTCGATGGTCGCGTCGTCGGCGCGGGCCGAGACGGCGGGCAGCGCGGTCGCCGCCGAAAACAGGTGCGCCGTCTTGCGGGCGGCGATGTCGAGGCTGGCTTCGGCGGTGAGGTCCAGCCGGCCCAGGACGTCGGCCTGGATCAGTTCCCCCTCCACCATCTTCCGGCTCACGTCCAGCAGCACGTCGAGGATCCGGAAGTTCTGCTGGGCCACTCCGACCTGGAACGCGGTCATGTACAGCCAGTCGCCCAGCAGCACCGACATGTGGTTGCCGTAGGCGGCGTTGACCGACGGGGAGCCCCGCCGGGTGTCGGCCTCGTCGATGATGTCGTCGTGGACCAGCGAGGCGGTGTGGATCAGCTCCACCAGCGCCCCCAGCGGGTAGAGACGCTCAGGCTCGCAGCCGATCATGCGGCCGGCGAGGATCAGCAGCGCCGGCCGCAGCTTCTTGCCGCTCTGCCGGGCGACGTAGCGGCCGAGCTGGTCCACGATCCCCACGGAGGAATCGAGGTAGCCGTCGAAGCAGGTCTGGACCCGCTCGAGATCGGGCTGGATGCGCTTCAGGATCAAACTCGCGTTCACGGGCACATTCCTTTTCGTCAACGGAGCGAAATTATAACTTAAGGTTTGGCATTAGACAACGAATCGGTGAATCGGTGAATGGGTGAATCGGTGAATGGGTGAATCGGTGAATCGGTGGATCGGGAGGCGGCAGACGAGACCCAAGCCCTGAACCGCGAGCCCCGAGCTCCGAACCCTGAGCCCCGAGCCCCGAACCCCTTAACGCTTGTGCCGATGTCCGAATTCCGATGTCCGATGTCCTAAGTCCGCGTCACGGGAACGAGCCTCTAGCCTCGAGTCTCGAGCTTCGATCCTCACTTCTTCTCAAACACCTCGTGCGTCAGAACCGAATCGGCGTGGAACGGGTGGGTGAGCTGGAGGATGGGCGTGCGCCCCTCGGCGAAGGCGCTCATGAGGTCCTGGATCCCCGCGTCGATCGCCCGCTGGAAGACGCGGTCCACGGAGCGCACGCCGTCGTTGATGAGCCACTCGTCCACGATGGGCACCTTGACCAGCAGCGCGTAACTCCGGACCCATGCCTCGATCAACGCGTCGAGGTGGGCCCGCCGCCCGAACTTGTGGCAGTAGTACGCGTAGTTGTCCAGCACGGAGCGGTCGCACACCACCATGTCGGCGCAGGCGCCCGCCTCCAGCTCCGCCACGATGTGCCGGTGGAGGATCCAGAGCTGGCCCTCCTCCGACGTCGCCTCATTGATGGGGAAGGGGCTGTGGCGGGCCATCTCCACGACCAGTTCCACCCGGTGGCCGCGCTTCTGCAATTCGGTGCAGAGCGAGAAGGCCAGCGCGGTCTTGCCGCAGCCGTGGGTGCCGATGATGGCAATTTTCATGGGAGCCTCCGGGATTAAAAGTCAATTGGTGCATAGGTGAATCGGTGAATCGGTGAATGGGTGAATCGGAAGACAGAATGAACGTACCGGCCAGCCGGTGAACCTGTAAACCTGCGAACCTGTGAACCTGTGAACCTGTGAACCCTCAACTCACAACCCTCAACTCTCAACATCTTGCCGGAACCGGCCGAACAGCCGCCAGAAATTTTCCGTGGTGCGGCGGGCCAGCTCGGCCTCGTCCAGGCCGTGCACCCGGGCGAGCGCCGCGGCCACGTGGCGGACGAACGCCGGCTCGTTGCGCCGCCCGCGCACGGGCACCGGCGCCAGGTACGGCGCGTCGGTCTCCACCAGCAGCCGGTCCGCCGGCACCGCGGCGGCGGCGGCGCGGACGTTGTCGCCCTTGGGGAACGTGATGGGGCCGGCGAACGAGATGTGGAACCCCAGGGCCAGGCAGCGCGCCGCCATGGCCGGGTCGCCGGCGAAGCAGTGCATGATGCCGCCCGGGTTGGGCGGCGTCCAGTGACGCTCCAGGATGTCCAGCAGGTCGGCGGTGGCGTCCCGGGCGTGGACGATCACGGGCCGGTCCGCCTCCCGCGCCATGCCCAGGAGGTCGCGGAAGACCCCGCGCTGGACGTCCCGCGGGGAGTGGTCGTAGTAGTAGTCAAGCCCGATCTCGCCCACCGCCCACACCTCCGGTTCCCGCAGCCGATCCGCCAGGCGGGCGTACCACGCCTCGGAGGCGATCCGGGCGTCGTGGGGGTGGATGCCGGCGGTGGTGGCGAGGCCCGGGTGACGGCGGCACAGCGCCAGCGCCTGGTCCATGGAGCCGCTCTCCGGGTGGGCGTTGCCGATGGCGAGGATGAACGCGATGCCGGCGTCGCGCGCCCGCTCCAGCACGGCGTCACGGTCGGCGTCGAAGGCGTCCATCTCGAGATGGGCGTGGGAGTCGACGAGCATCAGGCATCCCCGGCTTCAAGACGGCGGACCAGGTTGTCCCAGCCGGCGGCGACCGCGGCGGCAGCGGCCTGGTAGACGGCGGCGGCGGGCACGCCCGCGGCGGCCGCGAGGCGGCGGCAGTCCTCGAATTCGGGCGTGGCCTTGAGCAAGCGGCCGCGCCGCAGGCCCGCCTTGACCGAGACCGCGCCGTACGGCGTGTCCACGGCTAGGTTCCGCCGGTCCAGCACCTCCCGGGCGCAGTGGTGCGTCCGCACGCCGAAGGTGGTGCTCCGCGCCAGCAGCTCCTCGGCGAAGCGCGGGGCGTCGGCGGGGCGGCACAGGAGCGTGAGCAGGGTGCCGGGCCGGGACTTCTTCATCTGGACGGGCGTGAGGAACACGTCCAGGGCGCCGGCGGCGCGCAGGGTGTCGGCCAGTTCGCCCACCAGTTCGGGGATCATGTCGTCCAGGTTGCACTCCAGCACGGACACCTCGGTGTCGGCGCCGGCGTCCGCCGTTTCAATGGCGAGCAGGCGGAGCGCGTTGGGTCCGTCGGGATGCTCCCGGCCGCCGGCGCCCCAGCCGGTCCGGAGCAGGGTGCCGGCGGGCAGTCGGCCGGGTGCCGCTACCAATGTCCGCAGCACCGCGGCGCCGGTGGGGGTGACGAGCTCGCCGGCGAAGTGCGCCGAGTAGACCGGGAAGCCGCGCAGCAGCTCGGCGGTGGCAGGCGCCGGCACCGGCAGCACGCCGTGGGCGCACCGGACCGTGCCGGAGCCGACGTTGGCGGCGGAGCAGGCGAACCCGTCGAAGCCCAGCCCGTCGAGGGCCAGGCAGATGCCCACGATGTCCACGATGGAGTCCACCGCGCCCACCTCGTGGAAGCTGACCGCTTCGGGCGGCCGGCCGTGAATCTTTCCTTCAGCCACGGCCAGGTGTTCGAAGATCGCCGTGGCGCGCTCGCGCACCGCCGGCGCCAGCGGGGCGGCCGCGATCATGTCCCGGATCTGGGCGAACGTCCGATGATCGTGGGTTGGGGGTTGAGGGTTGAGAGTCGAGGGTTGAGGATTGAGAGTTGAGAGTTGATGGTTGATGGTTGATGGTTGATCTCGTTGCTCGTGCTCGTGCTCGTGCTCGTGCTCGTGCTCGTAATCGTAATCGTAATCGTGCTCGTGCTCGCCGGCGCGTGCTCGATCGTGTACGCGCCCGTGGACATGTTTATGCTCCTGCCCCTCGACGTGCACCGTCAGCCGCGTGGCGGCGATGCCGCCCCGGAGCACCCGGCCGACCTCCAGCCGGTAGCCGGCGACGGGGAGCGCGGCCAGCCCCTGCCGGACGGCTTCGAAGTCGGCGCCGAGGTCCAGCAAAGCGCCCAGGATCATGTCGCCGCTGCAGCCGGAGAACAGGTCGAAGTAGAGGATCTTCATGCACTGCCTCGAAGAGTCGGATGTTTCGGAATGCGCGGCCCGCGGCGGGATCATCCCGCCAGCCGCCGGTCCAGCTCAGGCAGGATCTCGCCGGACGGCCCGGTCAGCGTCATGTCCATGATGGGGCTGAGCGGCGTCTCGGCCACGTTGACCTCGACGAGCCGGGCGCCCGCGGAGCGGGCCATCATAGGCAGCCCGGCCACCGGGTACACCAGGCCCGATGTCCCCACCACCAGCACCACGTCGGCGGCGGCGACGGCCTCGGCGCCGGCCTGGTACGCGTCCATGGGCAGACTTTCGCCGAACCAGACCACCCCGGGGCGGAGCAGGGCGCCGCAGGCGCAGCGCGGCGGGAGCTTGGGAAGCGGTACCCGTTCGTCCAGTTCATCCCGGCCGCAGGCGGTGCAGCGCACCCGCCAGATGTCGCCGTGCACGCAGTGGACGGCGCGGCTGCCGGCGCGCCGGTGCAAGCCGTCCACGTTTTGAGTCACGAGGGTAAAGGCCGGGAAGCGGCTCTCCCAGCGAGCCAGCGTCTCGTGCCCCGCGTTGGGGGCGCAGCCGGCGATGAGCTGGCGGCGCCAGTCGTACCATTCCCAGACGAGGCGCGGGTCGCGGGCGAAGGCGGCGGGGGTGGCCAGCTCCTCGGCCCGGAAGTTCTTCCACAGGCCGCCGGCGCCGCGGAACGTGGGGACGCCGCTTTCGGCGGAGATACCGGCGCCGGTGACGACGGCCACGGCCCGGGCCCCGCGCAGCCAGTCGGCGGCCTGATCCAATTTGTCGGTCATGCGCCCCGCTCCTGTGCGGCCGGTTCTTCCGCGCGCCGGCCGCGGCCGGCGCGCCGCCTGTCTCGACAAGCCGGCCGGCTTTGTTATAATATACGCCGTTGGCGATTACAAGCCTCCATCCACCGGGAGTTTGCGTGAGCGTGCCCGCCGACCTCGACATCCGATACCCCCAGTGCACCGTTCCCGTTTTCTTCGCCGACGGACGGGAGCCGGCCGATCTGGAGCGGGCGGTGATCCGGCCGCTGGCGCCGGACCGGATCGCCGTCGTCTCCGATGCCAACGTCTTCGCCCGGCACGGCTACGCGCTCGAGGCGCTGCTGACGCGGGCCGGCCACGCCGTCGCCACCGTGGTGCTCCAGCCGGGCGAAGGCACCAAATCGATGGAGGTGGCCGCCGAAGTGGCCGGCTCCTTCTGCGAGAACGGGCTGAGCCGGCGCTCGCTGGTGCTGGCCCTGGGCGGCGGGGTGGTGGGCGACCTGGCCGGTTTCGTGGCCGGGATCTACATGCGCGGCGTCCGCTACGTCCAGCTCCCCACGTCGCTGCTGGCGCAGGTGGACAGCGCCGTCGGCGGCAAGGTGGGCGTCAACCTGCCCGGCGCCAAAAACATGCTGGGCCTCTTCTGCCAGCCCGCCGCGGTCTGGGTGGACGTCCGCTACCTCGACACGCTGCCGGAGGCCGAGTACCGCGGCGCCTTCGGCGAGGTGCTCAAGTACGCCCTGACCCTCGACGCGATCCTGTACGAGCGGCTGGCGGTGCTGTCCGCCGTGGCGGCGGTCCGCGGCGACGCGGCCTTCAACGCCGAGCTGGTGCGGCGGTGCGTCGCGCGCAAGGCCGAGGTGGCGGCCGCCGACGAGACGGAGCAGGGGCTGCGCCGGGTGCTCAACTTCGGCCACACCGCCGGCCACGCCCTGGAGGCGGCCGGCGAGTACCGCCGCTTCCGCCACGGCGAGGCGGTGGCGGTGGGCATGGTAGTGGCGCAGGAACTGGGCCGGCGGCTGGGTTGCGTCGACGCGGCGTGGGCCGAAACCAGCATCGGGTTGGTCCGGCGGCTGCTGCCGCCGCCGGCACTGGACGGCCTCGACGCCGGGGCGCTCATGGCTGTCATGGCTCACGACAAGAAGTGGTCCCGGCGCCGCCAGTGCTTCGTCTTCTCCACGGGGCCGGGCCGCCATCGCATCGAAGAGGACGTCCCCGCCGAGGCGGTCGCCGAGGCCTTCCGGCACGTGCTGGCGGCGGGACCGGCCGCGCCGCCGCCGGCCTAGCGGCGGGATCCGGAGGCGCCCCCTGAGCGAACCGCTGCCGTCCCCCGCACCATCCCCCCACAAGGGCCGCCAGGTCCGGGCGATGTTCGCCGGGATCGCCCATCGCTACGACCTGCTCAACCATCTCCTGTCGCTGGGCACCGATGTCCATTGGCGCCGCGCGGCGGTGCGCCGGTGGGCGGCGCGGCTGCCGGCGGGACGGCCGGAGCTGCTGGACTTGTGCTGCGGCACCGGTGACCTGGCCCGGCTCATGGCCCGCTACGGGCCGGTGACCGGCTGCGACTTCTGCCTGCCCATGCTGGCGCGGGGGCGCGACAAGCTGCGCCGCCGCGCGCCCGGCGGTCACGCCGTCCGCCTGGCCGCGGGCGACGCCCTGGAGCTGCCGTTCCCCGACGGCAGCTTCGACGGGCTGATGGTGGCCTTCGGCGTGCGCAATTTCGCCGACCTGGACACCGGGCTCCGGGAGATGCACCGCGTGCTACGCCCCGGCGGGGTGGCGGGTATCCTGGAATTTTCCCAGCCGGCCCTGCCGGTGTTCCGGCCGCTGTTCCTGTTCTACTTCCACCGGGTGCTGCCGGCGCTGGGGCGGCTGGTCTCGGGCCGCGGCGGCGCCTATCGCTACCTGCCCGAGTCGGTGGCCGCGTTCCCCGACGCGCCCGCGTTCGCCGCGCGGCTCGAAGCGGCGGGTTTTCACGACGTGGCCTGGCGGCGCTTCACCTTCGGCGTGGCCGCGCTGCACACGGCCCGGCGGTGACGGCCGGCGCCGGAGCCGCGCCGCATTCGATTACCTTCGACAGCTCAATATTTCGAAGGCCAGAAGGGGGGCCAGCCCGGATCGTCGGGCACCTCGGCCTGGCGGTGCTCGTAGAGCCGGGCGGTGGCGCCGCCCGGCAGGGGCCACCGGCGGCGGAGGACGAACCGCTCCGGGTGCTGCCGGACGAACGCCGTCAGGCGGGCGTTGTCGGCGGTGTTCCAGACCGGCCCCTGGTTGCCGTCGGCCAGCAGGACCCACCGGTAGGGCCGGAACGCGGCGCCGTCGGGGTCGAAGGCGCTGATCCGCCAGACGGCCAGCTCCTGCTTCATGAGCGCGGCCGTGGCCCGGAAGCTCCAGACGTTGAAGCGCGGGGCGTCGGGCACCAGGCCGAGACTGGCCCGGCCCGGGGCGGGATGTTCCCCGATGTGGCGCACGATCGCCGCCAGCCGCCAGTCCTCGCGCCGGGGCGGCGTCCAGATCCCGAAGGCGTCCTGCTGGTAGACGAACCAGGCGTCCGGCCAGTGGCGGATGGATTCCGCCGGCACGCCGGCCGGCGTGTCGCGGAGGAACCGTTCGGCGAAGGCGTCCGCCGCCGCCGGCGCCACCTGCAGCCGCGGGGGGATCAGCGGACAGCCGAACGTGAGCAGCAGGAACTGGGCGGCGGCGACACCGGCGCAGGCGCCGGCCAGCGTCCGCCGCAGCCACGCCTGTTTCAGGCCGAACACGAAGCCCGTGATCAGGAGCGACACCGCCGGCAGCACGGGACTGATGTGCCGGGGCGCCTTGTTCGCCAGCAGGGTGAAGACGACGTACGGCACCGCCACCCACACCAGCGCCAGCGCCAGGGAGCCGGCGGCGACCGCATCCGTCCGCCGGCGCGCCAGCCGGATCAGCGCCGCCGCCACCGCCGCGAGGAACACCAGGAAGAGCGGTCCGAACAGATGCCAGCCGCACAGGGCGCGGAGGTAGTAGCTCCAGCCGGCCAGGCTCCACACCGCCGGGTCCCCCTCGACGGGGCCCAGCCCCTGGGTGACCGGCAGGAACTGGGCCGCCAGAAATCCGGCCCGGTGCAGGTACCACGGCCAGGCGACGGCGGCGGCCGCCACCGCGGCCCAGGCCACGTTGTCGGCGGCGGCGCGTCGGGCCGCCGCGTCGGGCGCCCGGCGCCAGGCCTGGACCGCCAGCAGCGCCAGCGGTCCGGCAGTGTAAAACAGGACGGTCCATTTGGTGAGCAGCCCCAGCCCGAAGACGATCCCGAGCCCCACCGTGAGCCGGCGGCGGCTGAATCCCTCCGCGGCCGCGGCCAGGGCGACGATCAGGGCGGTGAGGGCCACCGTTTCGAAGTCGATGACCACGTCGCGGCTCAGCCACACCACGTGCGGCCACGCGGCGGTGAGACCGGCGGCCAGCAGCCCTGCCTCGGCCCGGCCCGTGGCGCGCCGGCCGAGATAGAACACCGAGCCCAGCAGCGCGGCCAGGAACGGCAGATGGATCAGCGTGGCCGTGTCGGGCCCGGCGCGCAGGGCCAGCAGGGGCGCCAGCAGGATGTAGAACAGGGGCGGGTAGAAGGGCGACAGGCCCAGCAGCGCCGTCAGGCCGCCGCCGCCGTGGCGAAAGAAGTCGAGGAACCGCAGGGCGTGGGTCAGGTGGAGGGCGCTGTCCCACATGGGCGGGCGGTCGTTGGCCGCCAGCCACCACAGCTGCGCGGCAACCAGGGCCAGGCCCAGTCCGCCCAGCGCCAGCCAGATCCGGCGGGGTGTGTTGGCGGGAGCCGGCGCGCGCATGGTCCGCCGTTACAGGTACGGCGTGTCGATCACCCGGTTGAGCAGCATGAGCAGCTCGTCCGGGTCACTGAAGCCGCCCAGGGCGTGGCCCTTGCACCCCTTGCGGCTGCAGGCGTCCACCTTGCCGCCGCCCTTGATCCCCAGGGTGAACATGGGGGCGGCGCACAGGGTGCACGGATAGTCGCGGTTGAGCGGGGCGTTGCAGTGGGGGCATTGGAACGCGACCACCACGCCGTCGGCGACGTCGAAGGGGAGCCGGACGGCGTAGTCGTTGAAGTATGTGCTCAGCGCGACGGTTCCCGTGTGGCCGGCGTCGTCGCGGAGCTTCAGCTCGATCCACTCGCCGCTTGTGAGCGCGGCCCGGCAGTGGGGGCAGACTGTTTCCAGCAGGATCTTTTTCATGGCGATGCCTCGACCTTCAGATTTTCATGATCTTCTGGGTGTACAGGAACCGCTTGATCTTCCGGGTGGTGGTCTTGTCGAACTCCTCCCAGCGGACGGCGAACCGGCGCACCCGCTTGTAGGGCGGCAGTCCGGCGCAGCGGCGGCGGACTTCGGCGCGCAGGATCTCCTCCACCAGCTCGTCGGAGAGCGACACCCCCTTCTCCCGGCAGTGGCGGTCCACCGCCTCCATGTTGGGCACGATGATGGCCTGGATCTCCTCCACCTCGGGACCGGCGGCCTCCGGGCCCTCCCAGACCAGGCTCTCCAGAATGAACGGCGACCCGTTGAGGTAGTACTCCACCTCCTCCGGGTAGACATTCTTGCCGTTGGCCAGCACGATCACCGCCTTCTTGCGGCCCTGAATGTGGACGAAGCCGTCGTCGTCGATGTAGCCGAGGTCGCCGGTGTGGAGCCAGCCGTCGCGGATCATCTCGGCGGTGGCCGCGGGATTTTCGAAATAGCCCTGCATGATGTTGGGCCCGCGGGCGCAGATCTCGCCGTCCACGATCCGGATCTCGACGTGGGGCAGCGGCAGCCCGGCGGCGCCGTCCTTGAACAGCTTCGACCGGTTCACCGCCAGGATCGGCGCGCACTCGGTCAGGCCGTAGCCCTGGATGCAGTGGATGCCCAGCTCGCGGAAGAACTTCACCACGTCGGGGTCCACGGCCGCCCCGCCGCTGACGAGCAGGCGCAGCCGGCCGCCGAATTTTTCGTGCACGGCGCCGAACACCTTCTTGCGCAGGTCCAGGCCCAGCAGCCCGGTCACCCCCACCAGCCCCTTGGCCAGCCGGAACTTGCCCCGGCCGCGCTGGTCGATCCCCTCCTGAATCTTGCGGTACATCGACTCGAACAGCAGCGGCACGCCCAGCATCATCGTGGGCTGCACCTCGCGCATGGTGTCGGCCACGCGCCGCAGGTTGTCGCAGTAGACGATGGTGCAGCCGCGGTAGAGCGGCGTCAGCAGGCCGCAGGTGCACTCGTAGGTATGGTGCAGCGGCAGCACCGACAGGAACGTGTCGTGCTCGTCGATGTAGACGGCGCGGCACATGTCCATCATGTTGGCGGTAATGTTGCGGTGGCTCAGCATGACGCCCTTGGAGCTGCCCATGGTGCCGGAGGTGTAGATGATGGCCGCCGTCGCTTCCGGGTCGATGGCCGGCGCCGGCGCGCCCTCGGCGCGGATCCGTTCCGCGCCCTCCTCCAGCAGCCGCGCCAGCGACAGCACGCTGCCGTCGTGGGCGGGGGCGTCCATGGCGATCACCGTCTGGAGCCGGGGCAGCGCGGCGCGGATCTCCCGGACCGGGTCGGCGAAACGCTCCGAGGTGACGAGCAGCTCGGCGCGGGTGGCGTCGAGGATGTGGCGCACCTCGCCCTCGCGCAGGTCCTTGTCCACCGGCACGTTGATGCCGCCGCGGCCGGCCCCGGCCAGGTACGCCAGCGCCCACTCCCAGCGGCCCTCGGAGTAGATGCCCATGGTCTTGCCCGGGCCGTGTCCGTGGAGGGCCAGCGCCGCTTCCAGCGCCGCCACCCGGCGGGTGAACTCGGCGTAGGTGATGCCGGTCCACGTGTCGCCGTCCTTGACCCGGAAGGCGTCGCGGGGGCCGTACAGGCGGGCGCTCTGGGCCAGCATGTCCCGCAGGTCCCGGATCTCCCGCACGTCATACCAGGGGTAATTAGGCATGCTTGTTCCTTTCCATAAAAATCGTTGACCACAGAGGACCCGGAGGACGCAGTGTGGTGTCTGGCCTGGAGATATTGAAAAACGTTTCCATTATATCACCGGCTGGAAATTCTGATCAGACAGATGGCCGTCGGCGGCCCGGGCGGGACAATGGAGCGGGCCCCGGTGACCGACGGCGTCGAGTCATGGCCGTTGCTGCTCCAGCCAGGCCCTGTCCGGCGCCAGCCGCCGGCTCAGGCCGGGGTGAACGGCCGCTTGAGCCGGTCGTCGGCTCCCGGTGTGCCGGCGCTCGTGCGCGATGCCGCCCCTGTCCTACGGGCGATATCCGATGTCCGATTTCCAATGTCCGATATCCGAGATCGTCAAGAATTGTAGTATCATGCAGCAATAAATGTACCCAAATGCACCCGTCCCGGCAGGCGGCCGATGGCCGGCCGCTGGCGGCGCGCCCGATCCGGCGGCGGTTTCCGGGCGGCAAGGCGCGGCGGAGACCGTCTGGCACCGGAATTGGAATACTTGCGGCGAACGACGGGCACCGAGGCGGACGGCCCGACGGGGCGATGGGACGGCCCGCACGGAACCGGTGACAACGAACGATCAGGAGGAACCATGACCAACACAACCCGGCTGATGCTCTACTGGACCCCGCGGGCGCTGGGCATCCTGTTCGCCGCCTTCATCAGTCTCTTCGCCCTGGACGTGTTCGAAGGCGGCTTCCGCTTCCCCGAGACCCTCATCGCCCTGGGGATGCACCTCATCCCGACGTTGCTGGTGGTGATCACGCTGGTGGCCGCCTGGCGTTGGGCGTGGGTGGGCGCGGTGGTGTTCTTCGGACTGGCGGTGCTGTACCTGGTTCTGGCCTGGGGACGCTTCCACTGGGCTGCCTATGCCACCATCTCCGGCCCGCTGGCGGTGCTGGGCGGGCTGTTCCTGCTGAACTGGATCTTGCGGGAACAGTTGAAGGTGTAACCGCCGTCGTCGGCGGCATGGCAGGGGAAGGGTGAATCGGCGAATGGGTGAATCGGGAGACGGGAGACGAGAGAGGGGAGACGGCAGACGGGAGACGTGGGAGACGGGAGACGTCGGATGGTAAATGATTGACCGCAGACGAATCAACCATCAACCATCAACCATCAACCATCAACTAACAACCATCAACTAACAACCATAAACTATCAACCCTCCACGAATGGGAACGAGCCTCGAGCCTCAAGTCTCGAGCCTCGTTTCACCGATCCACCTACCTGACAACCCTGAAAAACATGCATTTGAGATAGTGCGTCTCCGGCATCGCCGGCAGCACCGGGTGGTCCAGCGCCTGGCACCCCTCGGCGACGAGCTGCACGTCGCGACCCGCCTCGGCCGCGGCGGCGATCGCCTCCCGGAGCAGCATCTCGCGGGTGGTGAACGACGAGCACGACGCCGCGGCCAGCACCCCGCCCGGCGCCACCCGGGCCAGCGCCAGGGCGATGTGGCGGCGGTAGATCGCCAGGGCGTCGTCGAGGAAGCGCTTCTTCTTGGCGAACGCCGGCGGGTCCAGGACGACGACGTCGAACCGGCGCGTCTCGGCGGCCAGGTACTCCTCGACGTTCTGCGTCACCGCCTCCAGCCGGTCCGCCCAGCCGTTGGCCGCCGCCGAGGCGCGCGCCAGCTCCAGCGCCGCCGCGTCGCCGTCGACGCACACCGCGCGGCCGGCGCCGGCGGCGAGCAGGGTGTGGGCCCAGAGCCCGGAGTAGCTGAACAGGTCCAGGACGAACTCGCCTTCCCGGACCAGGCGGCCGAGCAGCCGCCGGTTCTCGCGGTGGTCCAGGAAGAGGCCGGTCTTGCGCCCGGCCCAGCAGTCCACCACCATCCGGACGCCGTCGTGGTCCACGGTGACGGGCCCGTCCCAGCGGCCGGAAAGCAACCGCGTCTCCACGGCGAGCCCCTCGAGGCGGCGGAGCAGGTTGGTGTTGCGCAGGATCACCGTCTCCACCCCGAGGCGCCCCGAGAGCTCTGCGGCCACGAGGTCCGTCCACCGCTCCATGCCGGCCACGCTCTGGGAGATCACCAGGACGGGGCCGTAGCGGTCCGCCACGAGGCCGGGCAGGCCGTCGCTCTCGCCGTACACCAGGCGCGCCGCCGCCGCGCCCGGCCGGACCCGCTCCCGCCACGCCAGCGCCGCCGCCAGCCGCCGCCGCACCAGCGCCGCGTCGGGCTCGCGGTCCTCGACGTCCACCACCCGCACGGCGATGTGGGACAGCGGATTGGCGTAGCCCACGCCCAGGAATTCGCCCGCGCCCGACTCGAGGCGCACCGCCTCGCCGGGCTCGACGCCGGCGAGCGCCGCCGGGTCGAAGTCGCCGCGCCAGGCCCAGCGATGGCCGCGGCGGATGCGGGTGTGGTAATCCTTCTCCATGCGGAGCGTGCGCATGCCCAAAGTGTAGCACAGGGCAACTATTCACCACAGAGAACGCAGAGGACACAGAAGGGGATTCTGGCTTTTTAATTATTTAGCCGAGTCACGGATTGCTGGAATCCAAGCAATTTCATTTTTTTCACAAAATTACAAATTATTATCGGACGGAGCGGCCCTGCGTTCGTTTGATCAATTAGATGCTGATGCATCAGAATCGTCCAAGTAGGGGAGACACGAAGTGAAGCGGATGGATGCTCTCAACATTATCACCGGTAAAGTGTTGACCGCCGCATTTCGGGTGCATTCCGCCCTGGGGCCGGGCTTGCTCGAGAGCGCCTACCAGGCGTGTCTGGCTTACGAACTGCATCAGATGAGGTTGAAAGCGGATGTTCAGGTCGCTCTGCCCGTCACCTATGACCAGATTCGGCTGGAGGTCGGATACCGTTTGGATATCGTAGTGGAACAGCAGGTGATTCTGGAATTGAAAGCTGTCAACCAGTTGCTCCCGATCCATGAAGCCCAACTGCTGTCCTATTTAAAATTGAGCGGACTGCCGGTGGCTCTCCTGATCAACTTCCACGAGGTCCGCCTCAAGGATGGCATCCGGCGCCTCATCAACACGACGCCATCTCCCTGATCAGCCTAGAACACCCCCGGGAAATGGAAGACGTGGGTTGACGTCTCCAACACAGATGCCTTCTGCGTCCTCTGCGCCCTCTGTGGTGAATATTGTTTTCAATCGGCGACGGATGCTGCTCACTTCAGCATCACGGCTTCGATGGACGGGCCGTCGGTGCGCCGCTGGTCGGCCCACTTCAGCAGCAGGGCGAAGGCGAAGCCCAGCACGCCCAGCGCCGCGAACAGGAGTATGGTGAAGGTGTAGTCCACCACGGGCTTGCCGTCGGCGCCGGTGACGGTGTGGGCGTCGGCGATCATACCGGCGATCCAGGGGAAGAGCATGAGCCCGACGTTCTGGATGTAACCGATCACGCCGAACGCCGTCCCCAGCCGTGACTCGGGCACCATCATGGGGATGGCCGCCCAGAGCGCGGCGGGCACGAGGCTCAGCGCCACGCCCACGAAGAAGATGGGCACCACCGGTAGAAATTGGGTGAAGGCCAACACCAGGAAGCAGGGCACCAGCAGGAGGGCGCCGATCACCATCAACGAAGCCCGCTTGCCCCGCCGGTCCACGAACCAGCCCAGGATGGGGGTGCAGATCATGGTGCCGAAGATGAGCACCGACGTGGTGGTGCCGGCTGCTGTCGTGGCGTAGCTGAATTTCTGGACCAGGATGTCGGGGGCGAACGACTGGAACGGGAAGACCGCCGAGTAGAAGGTCACGCAGAGCAGCGAGATGAACCAGAATGACGGGCTGAAGCGGAACGCCTCGCGCAGGCGGAAGACCTCCTCCGGGGCGGGGCCGCCGGCCGGTTGCGGCGGCCGGCCGATGCGCTCCAGGGCCAGGTAGACGAAGAAGCTGAAAAAGCCCGCCAGCATGACCACCGCGGCGAACCACAGCGCGCCCTGCAGGCCCCACGCCTCGGCCGCCGGCGCCTGGACGTTGAGCGCCAGGAAGGTGCCCAGGCGCATGATGGTGAGGTTCATCCCGTAGGCGAACGCCAGCTCCTTCCCCTTGAACCAGCGCGCCAGCACCTTGTTATTCACCACCAGGATCGCCTCGGCGCCCACGCCGTAGATGGTGCGGCCCAGGAGCATCACTTTCAGCTCCGGGCTCCAGTCCGGCAGGAACGCCGTCTGGAGCCAGGGGTAGAGGGGCCCCAGCAGGTCGGGCAGCCCCTCCCACGCGCCGACCGCGGTGAGGAGCGCGCCGAGGAAGCAGAGGAAGCCGTAGAGGATCCCCGAAATCTTCAGACCCAGCTTATCCACCAGGACGCCGGCCAGGATGAGCATGAAGAAGAAGACGTTGGCCACCGCGTAGTACGAGAACAGCAGCCCGTACTCCGAGCCGGTGAAGTGGAGCTGCTCCTTGATCATGGTCCCCAGCGGGGTGATGGAGTCGTAGATGAAGTACTGGGCGAAGCAGATCAGGCTCATGACCACAAGCACCAGCCAGCGAAATCCGGCTTGCTGCTTCGGGGTCTCGCTCATGGGGCCTCCTGGGGGGGGACTTCGATGCGCCAGTTTATCACAGGGAACAGTGAACAGTGAGGGGTGAATGGGTGAGTCGGGAGACGGGAGACGGTTTTCGATCCGGGTTCAGAACATTAAAAAAAACTCTGTGTTCTCTGCGTACTCCGTGGTGAAGGCCGGCTGACCGATGTCCGATTTCCGATGTCCGAAGTCCGCATGGCGGGAACGAGCCTCTAGCCTCGAGCCTCTAGCCTCGATTACGATCACGATTACGAATCACGAGCACGAGGCCGGAACCCGGAACCTGGAACCTGGAACCTGTGAACCTGCAAACGACGGTGATTCTGTCTGCCGCCTTGACTTTTTCGTCCCCCTGGGGGATAATCCGCGTTTGTCTGCGAGGAGGATGCATGGCTGGAAAACAGGAAGTGCACGAGGGGATCGTTCAGCTCGAGAAGGGTCTCAAGCTGATTCACAAGGGCAAGTACCAGGAGGCCGTGCCCGTGTTCAAGGCGCTGCAAGGCCGCAGCGACCTGCCGCCCGGGCTCAGCCAGCGGGCCGGGGTGTACCTCCGGGCCTGCCACCGCCATACGGCGCCGCCGCCGAAAGCGTCCACCGAGTTCGGCGACCTGCTGGACCGGATCGCCTGCCAACTGAACCTGGGCGAGACCGCCGCCGCGGCCGAACTGCTCAAGAAGGCCCGCAAGCAGGATCCGAAGTCCGCCCAGGTGGCCTACCTGGAGGCGGTGCGGTTCACGCTGGAGCGGAACATCGACAAGGCGATAGTGGCGCTGGCCGAGGCGCTGAACCTCGATCCCGCCATCCGGTTTCAGGCACGGAGCGACATGGATCTGGAACCGCTCCACCACCTGGACGAGTTCCGCCGCCTCATCGGCTGACCGTAGTTCAGGCGTCTCGCCTGACGTAGCTCCGGCATCCTGCCTGACGTAGTTCAGGCGTCCCGCCTGACGTGGCTCAGGCATCTTGCCTGAGTGGTCCCTGGCCGGCAAATCGGCGCCGCTGGAGGTTCCATGGACGACGCCCTGCACGTGCTGATTCTCGCCGCCGGCAAGGGGACGCGGATGCGCTCCGCCCGCCCCAAGGTGCTCCACACCGTCTGCGAACTTCCCATGCTGGAATGGGTCCTCGTTGCCGCCGAGTCGCTGCGGCCCGCCTCCGTCACCACCGTCGTCGGCGACGGCGCTGACGCCGTCCGTGCCGCCTTCGGCGGCCGCTGCGGCTGGGTGAAGCAGGCACCGCAACTGGGTTCCGGCCACGCCGTGGCCCAGGCGCTGCCCGCCCTCGATGGCCGCGCCGGCGACCTGCTCGTCCTCATGGGCGACGTGCCGCTGCTGGACGCCGCCACCCTGAGGCGGCTGGCCGACGCCCACCGCGCCGCGCGCCCCGCCGTCACGGTGCTCACGGCCACGCCCGCCGAGCCGGCCGCCTACGGCCGGGTGCTGCGCGGCGCCGACGGCCGCGTCACGGCCATCCGCGAAGCCCGGGACGCCTCGACCGAAGAACTGCGGGTGCGCGAGATCAACACCGGCATCTACGTGTTCGCCCTCGACGCCCTGCGCCCGCGCCTGGCGCGCCTCCGGCCCGACAACGCCCAGGGCGAGTACTACCTCACCGACCTCGTGGCGCTCCTCCACGGCGACGGCCTCCGGGTGGACGGCCTGCCCGCCGCCGACCCGGCCGAGGCGATGGGGATCAACCACCGCGGCGACCTGGCCGAGGCCGAGGCGGTGCTCCAGCGGCGGATCGTCCGCCACTGGATGCTGGCCGGCGTCACGGTCCACCGCCCCGAGCGGATCTGGATCGGCCCCCACGTCCGCCTAGAGCCCGACACCACCCTGTGGTGGGACGTCACCCTCTCCGGCGCCACCAGCGCCGGCCCGCGGTGCGAGATCGGCCCCGGCAGCCACCTGGAGAACGCCCGCCTCGGCGCCGGCGTCAGGGTTGAGCACTCGGTGATCCGCGACGCCGAGGTGGCCGACGGCACCACCGTGGGGCCGTACGCCCACATCCGCGGCGGCGCCCGGGTCGGCCCCGACAACCGGGTGGGCAACTTCGTCGAGATCAAGAAGAGCACCACCGGCGCCGGCACCAAGGCGGCCCACCTGGCCTACCTCGGCGACGCCGCCATCGGCGCCGGCGTCAACGTGGGCGCCGGCACCATCACCTGCAACTACGACGGCGTGCGCAAGCACCCCACCGTCATCGGCGACGGCGCCTTCATCGGCTCCGACTCGATCCTGGTGGCGCCGCTCACCATCGGCGCCGGCGCCTACACCGCCGCCGGTTCCGCCGTCACGAACGACGTCCCGCCCGACGCCCTGGCCGTGGGCCGCGCCCGCCAGCGCAACATCGACGGCTGGGCGGCGAAGCGCCGCGCCCAGCTCGAGGGGGGCGAAGCGTCCGAATCCTCACCACAAAGTCACAAAGGGCACGAAGAGAGTAAGGAGGGAGGAGATAGGGGTGAACGGAAGACGGTGAACAGTGAACAGTGAACAGTGGGGATGTTCACAGGTTCCAGGTTTGCGGGTTGATCGTTGATTGTTGATGGTTGATGGATCGTCAGTCGCCACTCCGTCCCTCGGCTTTCCATTGACAAAAAGAAGCGCTTGGCGCCTTCGCGTCTTGGCGCGCCATCTCTTCCTCCGCGCCCTCTGCGCCTCCGCGGTGAATGATCGGGGCTCGAGACTCAAGGCTCGTTCCCAGTGATCAACGATCAACAATCAACCATCAACCAACCATCAACCGTCTCGGACATCGGACATCGGACATCGGACATCGGCACAAGCGGTTCGGGGCTCGCGGTTCGGGGTTCGGCTCCTCCGTCTCCCGTCTCCCCGATTCACCGATTCCCCGATTCCCCGATTCACCGACTCACCGATTCACCGACCCACCGATTCCCCTCTCAACCATCAACCGTCCCAGACTTCACCACAGAGAGGCACAGAGGACACAGAGTTTTTTTAATGTTCTGAACCCTAATCGAAAACCGTCTCCCGTCTCCCGTCTCCCGTCTCACCGATTCACCGATTCACCGATTCACCGATTCACCGATTCACCGACTCACCGATTCACCGACTCACCGATTCACCGACTCACCGATTCACCGACTCACCGATTCACCGACTCACCGATTCACCGACTCACCCTCCTCGCACTCCAAATAGCCATTAAAATATAAGCAATCACCAGTAACCAATAAACTCGCTCCTTCTTCCCTCGCCCTTCCATTGACAATAAATGCCCTCTTGGCGCCTTCGCGTCTTGGCGCGCCATCTCTTCCTCCGCGCCCTCTGCGCCTCCGCGGTGAATAATCGAAACTCGCGGCTCGTTCCCGTAATGCGGACTTCGGACATCGGAAATCGGACATCGGCACAAGCGGTTCGGGGCTCGTTCCCAACCTCAACCTTCAACCGTATCGGACATCACCGCAGAGGCGCAGAGGACGCGGAGGCTTTTTATGTTCTGATCCCTGATCGTAAGTCGTCTCCCGTCTCCCGTCTCTCCTCTCCCGTCTCCCGATTCCCCGATTCACCCTCCTCGCACTCCAAATAGCCATTAAAATATAAGCAATCACCAGTAACCAATAAACTCGCTCCTTCTTCCCTCGCCCTTCCATTGACAATAAATGCCCTCTTGGCGCCTCCGCGTCTTGGCGCGCCCTTTCCCCTCCGTGTCGCCGCCTGACGACCTTGTGTGTTCAATGTAAACATTGTATACTTAAACCGGAGGTAAGCGCCATGGCCGACAAGAACAAGGTGATTTCCACGCGGTTGCCCGAAGGCGTCGTCGCCGGGGTGGAGGCGATCGCCCGGGAGCGCAAGCGGAACCGCGGCGAGATCGTCCGGGAGGCGCTGGAGATCTATCTGGACACCTGGGCGGACTACCAGATCGCGGTGGAACGGCTGGGCGATCCCGCCGATCCGGTCCAGACCGAGCGCGAGTTCCTGGATGAGCTGGGCTGGGACATCTGATGTACGCGCTCCGCTTCAAGAAGAGCGTGCAAAAGGATTTCCGTCGGATCGGCCAGGCGGCCGCCCGCCGGGTCATGGCGGCGATCCGCGCGAAGCTGGTGCCCGATCCGCGCGGCGCCGGCAAGCCGCTGCGGGGGCGGCAGGGGACGCTGTGGAGTTTCCGCGTGGGCGCCTGGCGCGTGCTCTACACGTTCAGCGATACCGAGGTCTGGATCCTGGTGGTCCGGGTGGGCCCGCGCCGGGACGTGTACCACAAGCTGGAGGGGAGTGAGGAGTGAGGGGGATATCGTAATCGTGATTCGTATTCGTAATCGTAATCGTAATCGTAATCGAGGCTGGAGGCTCGTTCCCGCCATGCGGACTTCGGACATCAGACATCGGCACAAGCGGTTCGGGGCTCGCGGTTCGGCTCTCGTCTGCCGTCTGCCGTCTCCCGATTCACCGACTCACCGATTCACCCATTCACCGACTCACCGATTCATCGACTCACCGATTCACCGATTCACTAACCCTGCGAACCATCAACCATCACCTGTTGGCGAACCGGGATCTTCCCCATGCCGCTTGTGATACTATTGAATCAAACGAACGGCCCGTGGCGACGGCCATCCTGCAGGAGGGATGCCATGGCAACCGATTTTCAAGGAAAAGTGATCCGAGCGCTGAACGATGTGGACCAGCAGAACATGGACCTGCTGGACCAGGTGATCGATGCGGCGAACGAGGTCGCCTCCGGCGATACGGCCAACGTGACCATCGACGAACCCCAGCCGGAGGGGCCCGGCGATGTGTCCCCCGGTGAGATGCAGCGCTGGGACACCATCGTGGGCGGCGGCGATGTGCCTCCCGGTGAAACGCAGCGCTGGGACACTATCGTGGGCGGCGGCGAAGTGCCCCCCGGTGAAATGCAGCGCCGGGACACCATCGTGGGCGGCGGCCAGGGCGCCTCGACGGCCGGCACCGGTGGCGTGGCCCTGCTCGAGTTCGCCAAGGACGCCATCCAGACAGCGGCCTCGAACATCTCGGGCGCCGGCACAGAAGAGATCCAGGCGCGGAAAATCGCCGAGCGCAAGATGGAATCGGCCGACGAAGCGGCCGACGACGACGACGACGAGAAGAAGTGAGGAGTTGGGAGATAGGAGATAGGAGATAGGAGATAGGAGATAGGAGATAGGAGTGAACCGTTCGCGTGCTCGTGATTCGTAATCGTGATCGTAATCGAGGCTCGAGACTCGAGGCTGGAGGCTCGTTCCCGCCATGCGGACTTCGGACATCGGAAATCGGACATCGGTCAGCCGGCCTTCACCACGGAGTACGCAGAGGACACAGAGTTTTTTTAATGTTCTGAACCCTAATCGAAAACCGTCTCCCGTCTCCCGTCTTACGTCTCCCGTCTTACGTCTCCCGTCTCCCGATTCCCCGATGCTCCCTCTTCAATGACAAATGACAAATGAAATATGACCAATGACAAATGGATCGAAGATGGTGCCAGGCTCTGTCACAAATCGGACATCGGACAGCAGGATCCGGGTCTCGCGGTTCGGGGTTCGGCTCTCGTCTCCCGTCTCCCGATTCCCCGATTCACCCTCCTCGCACTCCAAATAGCCAACATAATATCAGCAATCATCAACAACCAATACACTCGCCGCTTCTTCCCTCGCCCTTCCATTGACAATAAATGCCTTCTTGGCGTCTTCGCGTCTTGGCGCGCCATCTCTTCCTCCGCGCCTCGGAGGATTCACCGCAGAGGCGCAGAGGACGCGGAGAAGACTCTGATTGTGTTCGAACAACAATTGGATCTGCGCTGTGTCCTCAGTGTCCTGGTATGTTGAAAGTGTCGAATCGAGTATACACTGATCGCGCCGCGGAAGAGAACGGAGTGTGCCATGAGGCGTGACCTCTACACGGAGATTGTTCCTCCCGGCGGGATCGGTCAATCCGGGGAA